>JADMIO010852259.1_pt1 | contig 110589 bp, 96 predicted proteins | sample 8958161 | NCBI WGS metagenome assembly JADMIO01 (sample SAMN16585339, study PRJNA669376) | soil metagenome | isolation source: Crop rotation soil | place: USA: Cullars Rotation, Alabama | collected 2011 | reverse complement strand
CGCGACAACTTGTCCACGTGGAATTCTAAGCTTAGGATCCCAATGTGCTGGAAAGGGTTGGCAGCACGACGATGGTCGTACCTTATTCATTGTCGGCGATCCAATGCAATCAATTTACCGTTTTAGGGAAGCTGAGGTAGGACTATTCTTAAATTTATATAAAAATGGCTTCAACCAAATCAAGCTAATCCCCTTATCATTACGTCAAAATTTTCGCGCTAGCAGTCAATTAGTTGACTGGTGCAATCAACAATTTCAAATTATTTTTCCTGATAATCATAATATAACCACCGGAGCCGTAAGTTATACCGCAAGTATAGCCAATAATGAAAAGAAAGAAATTTCAACTATTGCTGTTAATGAATTAGTAAATGGCACGGATCAGATTCAAGCAGAAAAAATAGTGTCATTGATAAAAACATTATTCCAACAAAGTCCAAAAGAAAAAATTGCCATTTTAGTCAGATCAAGGTCACACTTAAAAGAAATTATACCTTTACTGAATCAACATCACCTACCCTATGAGGCTGTCGATATTGACCCCCTTGTTACCAAACAATATATTCAAGATATTTTATCTTTGACAACGGCCCTATTGCATCCAGGTGATCGCGTGGCATGGTTAAGCATCTTACGGGCGCCTTGGGCCGGCTTTACTCTTGCAGACTTACTAATTATTGCTGGCGCAAATGCTAAAACCAGCATTATCTCACGATTAAATGATACGGCTATTTACCAGCAATTATCTACTGATGGCCAGCCACGATTAATGCGTATTTTACCAATTTTAAATGCCAGTATTCATGCACGCTATCGACATCAATTACGTTATTGGATTGAAACGACTTGGCGCCAATTAGGCGGACCTGCTTGTTTAAAACATCATGCACAAATTGATGATGTTAATTTATTATTTCAACTATTTGATCAATTAAATATTATGCACGAACCATTTAATTTAAAAAAATTAAAAACCAAAATGAATTCACTTTTTGCTCAACCATTAGCAAAAGATGGTGTAATTCAATTAATGACGACACATAGTTCAAAAGGGCTAGAATTTGATACAGTAATCATCCCTCATTTAGAAAAACAACCACCGCATGATTCCAATCAATTATTACATTGGCATGAATATCCGCTTAAAACAGGCCATCCAGCCTTAATTTTAGCGCCTATTCATTCAACAGCAGATGATAACGACCCAATTTATCAATTTATTGCGCGCCAACAAAAAAATCGTGCTTCTAATGAAATTAATCGTTTACTTTATGTAGCTGTAACTCGAGCAAAAAAACATTTATATTTATTTTATAATATGACTCAAGAAGATGGTATTGACACCAAGAGCAAAGCCCATAGCTTCCTCAGTAAATTTTCACCTTGTTTCGCGAAAAATCCCGCATTAATCACTAAATGCAAAATTGATGCTGGTGTTACTACACAAGGTCAAGCGAAACAAAGCCTGCTTACACGTTTACCATCAACTTGGCAAAATCCTTGGCCAAATTCATTACTAAGCAAAAGCAGCGAAAAAAAGCGCGCCGGCTTTAAATTACGCGACCATACTCGCAAACATATTGGTACCGTTACTCATCGTATATTACAGATATTAGCGGAAAATGGCATTGAAACATGGCAGCAAAAATCAGATGCCGAAAAAGAATGTCAAGTTAAACATCATCTACAACAATTAAATTATCCATTAGATAAATTAAATCAAGGTACCGCAGTCATCATTCAAATGATTAACCAAACCATTACAGACCCGCGTGGACAATGGATATTAAAAAATCATCGTAATGCGGTCTCAGAATTTTCTATTTCTATGCCTAACATAAATAAGATTGAAAAATTTATTATCGATAGGACTTTTATTGATGAAAATGGCATCCGATGGATTATCGATTATAAAACATCTACTTTAGATCAAAAAGATTTAGCGCATTTTTTACAAACGGAAGAAGAAAAATATCGCGATAAAATGCAGCAATATGCACAGGCATTTTATAACTTAGAAGTGACATCCATCAAAATTGGGTTATATTTTCCCGCTTTACCTAATTGGTGTGAATGGGACTCTTAAGTGTTTAAAGGGCTCTTTGGAGTGGCTGTTGCACAATTTGCAGTTAAATTATTAACTGTAGTTTGAAAAAATGTTACAGAAGAAGCATCAGAGTTTGAAGTATTAATAAATACGGGTACATTCTCAAACAACCTAGACACCAAGTCATAAAATGTAACTGTTTCCTCAAGAACACTACCAAATCCTTTATATTCTTTAATCACAGTGATTCCTTTAATCCGTCTACCAGGATCCGGGCTAGTTATCAAAGCTTCCACTTGCAAAATTACGCCACTCTTGTTTGTGATACAGTCATTCCATCGATTCCAAGCAATTTTTATTAAATGAAAAGGCTCGACATTAAGCAACTGTGGCAATGAATATAGCAATTTATCCCTAACACCCTTAATGTAATGTAAAGTGCTCACTGCAAATCCATTAACATCTTCATTAGCATCATTTTGTAAAAGTATGAGATATTCTATGTGCCTATTTATCGGACGCATTATTACTTTAATTATATCCAAGCTGTCTTTATTAGAAAATAAAATTGATCGTAATTCAGTAACTTCCTCAAAGTATACAAGGTAGTTTTTACGAAAATCAATTCGACTACAAGATGGTCCTAGACAATTGATTTCATCCAGTAATCGTAAAACAGAAAAGTTTAATTGTTGCGGTTCGGGGTTAGTCCGATCAAATTTATAATAACTCACCGCGTTAACGGACGCCATCATCTCCCTGATTTGCAATTTAGTAATTTTACTTTTTGCACTATTTAATGACATTTCTACTAAAATAGTGGGTATAGGCCCTACAAAATCAAGTACTTGTTGATACCATTTTCCAATTGCTTTAAATGTACTTTCCATCTGGTTATTAAAAAAAAGAAAGATCCCATTAGTTTCTTTTAAATAAACTCTCATCATATATCCAACTCTTTCTTGCTCGGGTATCTCCCATAATTGCAAACGATATGATATCAAATCGTTCTCAATTACCTTCAAGGAAAAATCAACCCCTATAAGAGACTTTTGAGGATCCCGTATTTTTCCACTATGATAGTAATAACGAAAAATATCTTTATAAGTACCAACATCTCCTAATAAAAGTATTTTATGTAATTGTTCTTTTTCGATTTCAGCATTTGCGTTGCCGTTAGACGATATATTAGGAGCTTGTAATGAGCTATTTTTTAATTGATGCAAAGCAATACTAGATCGATATTGTTTAGAAAAATCTCTCTTAACTATTTTACTATCAAGGCGGACTAAATTAGTAAATGCTTCTTCGCGACATTCTTCATCGTCTGATTTCAAAATTGAAAATAATTGATACCTCATCTGCTGATAAGGAATTTTTTCTTTATCAAATTTATTTTCAAGTTCTAATAAATTATCAAGAGCCAACTGACGACGAACTTCATTTTGTGAACTCAATTCCAATTTTAAACCATGAACAATAATAAATTGTAAAATATCTCGATTTAGATTTGTTTGCAAACTTAACAAACCATCCAAAACATATTGACGGAATTTTTGATTGCTTGAACTCAATCCATGCAAACATAATATCGTAATTATTAAATTCTCAGGTATTTTATCAAAAAGTACCTTTTCTTTTAAGCTTGATAAATGATTTAAAACTTCCTTACTAAATCCATCCTGATAATTGTATAGGCTATTCATTAGATTGTTGATTTGAGCTTTAAATGCCAAATGAGCTTGACCCAATCCGTTCATGATAACACCTCTTATGAACAAGCAATAGAAGGAATGTCATTTACCTATCAATATACAAATCCGGATACAATTCCGCTCCAGCATGCAAAGAATAAGATTCAAAGTCAGTAACGCCCTGCTCGCGCAACACATCCTCATCAATAAAAAAATTTCCAGTCACATCTCGACTATTGCCAATCAAAATCGCATGAGCCGCATCCGCAACAATACTCGGCTTACGACAAGCATCATACAATGACTTAGGAAAATTAACAGAAATAGCCGCCGTAGCAATCAAAGTTTTAGGCCATAAAGAATTAACCGCAATCCCAAAAGATTTAAATTCTTCCGCCATCCCTAAAGTACACATACTCATGCCATATTTAGACATTGTATAAGCCAAATGGTCCTTAAACCATTTCGCTTGCATATTTAACGGCGGCGATAAATTTAAAATATGCGGATTAACAGCTTTGCGCAAATGTGGCAAACAATATTTAGAACACATAAAAGTGCCTCTAGCATTAACAGCACTAATTAAATCAAAACGCTTCATGGGAATATTTTCAGTAGAATCTAAATTAATCGCACTAGCATTATTAATTAAAATATCAATACCACCAAACATTTCAACAGCCTTTGAAATAGCCGCAACAACCATTGTTTCATCACGCACATCCAATGCTAAAGGAAGAGCTTTTACCCCAATTTTTTCTATTTCATCCGCCACTGAATGAATAGTTCCTTCTAATGAGGGATGAGGAACTGCCGTCTTTGCACCAATAACAATGTTGGCACCCTCACGCGCACAGCGTAATGCGATCTCACGCCCAATTCCTCTACTACCACCAGTAATAAAAACCACTTTACCCTTTAATTCTAATGCCATGTCATATTCCTTAAACTGGTTAATACGCGTGTCATTTGCAACCCCGGATAAACTTCATGTAACAAACCAACATTGCTGCATGATAATCGTTCATGATCTGATTTCGCTAGTGTCGCTTGTAAAATTAACGCAGATTTTGATGTCTGAATTAATTCATCTACAAATAAAGTAATGCGATAATATATCACAGCAAATATTTGATTGTTATCTATATTATTAATATAACCGCAACTATCACTATCCAATCGTTCATAGACAAAATAATATTTAACATTTTCCAAAGTTTTTACACAGCCTCGGTCTTGCCACCATTCTTTTTTAGCGCGGCCTATATAATGCATCGATGATAAAGATATTTCACAAGGAGGATTTGCAAGCTTAAATTCCGTCGCAATTTTATTTAACATATTTTTTGCCATATAAATGCGTTGATTCTCATTGTCAGTTGCATGGGCCAACCGTAAGGTTTGGCTAACATGTAATAATTCATATAAAGCTAAAAGCGATGCCAAATGTAAAAATAATAATACCATGACCAGCGTAAAGCCAGCATTAGATAGTCTTAACATAACCATGCCATTGACGTCGCAAATCATTAAGATGAAACCATAAAGTAAAGCCAACTCCTTGTAACTTTCCACTGCTCATAATAGACTGCAGCCGCATTTGCTCAATACCATCTTGTAGTTGTCGACGACCATATTGGTTACTATCCACATTAAACGTTGAAACCCAATGACCACCATCAAATTTATGCGTAGAAGGAGCAACAAAATAGCGGTTTACTTCAAAATAAGCGATTTCAGCGCCTTCAGCAAACATACTATGTAACGGCGTTAACGTTTCTAATTTTTGTTGATGTTGTAAATGATAAATTTTCCTAACTTGAAAAATTTCTGCATGCAAACAATCTGAAATGATTAATTTATCTCTAGTCTTAAATTTAATTTCATCCCCTACATATAACGTATGCAAATTATTCGATTGTTGAATTAATGCCACATTGATATAAGACGCATGGCGTGAAATAAAATAATTATCTTTAACTTCTAATTGATTATTGATAGAAAGAGCATCCTCCCCATCCGAATAAATTGGAAAACCTGGCATTATATGGGCGCAACCAATATAACCAGCTTGTTGTATTTCACTAACTATGGCGTCGAATACGGTATTAGCTGAAGCCTGTAATTGATAAATACTCGATTGCATATTCAAACTAATGTGCGCACGATGATAACAATCAAATAATATGGCACCAATTACCACACTAAGTGTTAATGAAATCATCAATTCAATTAAAGTCAATCCTATATTTTTCATATAAATTTACTTAAGGGGAAAATCAGGCAACCTGAACTATTATTAAATTGATAAGTACAGGGTACCGAACTTTGCTCACCCCAAGTAATAACCAATCTCTTTTTCGTTTTATCTTCAATTATCAAATGCCCATTCGGTAACATTTGTTTTATATTCCGATTAAATAACGCAGATATTTGCTGCCACTCATTAGGCGATGCTTGCGTCAAATTATTAGCAAGTAAATTAGCCTGCTTAGCTGCAAGCAAGTAATAATAAGAAGCTTTAGATTCATGTAACGCGACTAAATGCGCTGCGTTAATTCCAATAAATATTAAAGTCATTAAAACTAAACTGATCATTACTTCAATAAAACTAAAACCAATTGTATGAGTAAAGCCATTTTTTGGCATAAAATGTCGCCTAATTGAATGAATAAACGAAGATAAAAAAGAAAATATTTAGATTGCAATTAGCAATGAAAATGATGAATTGATTGGTCAACTAAAAAAATTATTTAGCTTTAATCTTATAAAGCAAAAATACCAACAAAGCAACAATAACAAAAAACACCCCGGCCCCAATTGGCTTAACAAAATAAAAAGCAAACATCATTACCATTGACCAACATAACACTGCTATGACTGCCGCAAAAACATACAACCCTAAAGCTGATACAAACACTTGAACCTGCTGAAAAAGATGCCGATTAACTGCCATTAATATAGCAACCACACCAAATCCAATTAAAACCAAACCTAAGAAATAAAAAATCCAAGGGATTAATCCGCTATTACTACTCACCATTTCCTTTAAAGAAACGCGTCCAGTTTCTATATAAGCAATCTTCTTACCATCTTCCAATGGAATAGCATGAAGTTTGCCATCAGATTGCATAGCGATAATACTAATTTCATTAGGCGCTATCTTATACAAACTAATTCTTAAATCTCCGACAACAGGATGGTTAACATCATCCCCAGAAAAAATATATTGACCATCATGAAAAATTTTAGTTTTTGAACGTGATTGCAAGTCTCCAATGTCTAATTTAGAAAGATCAATCTGTTCTTCGGTGGAAATCATATCAATTAATTCATCCGAAAGATGAAAGTCGCCTACGGCAACATCTTGCACCTTACGCTTAAGACCATCTACCGGCATATTCAATGGATTACGATAATTCACCTTATCTTTAAATGATTCACTATCAATTAAATCACTAGACCAAATGGGCCTATACGTATAAACCACTGTTTCCTTATCCACGCTATCTTTTAATTTCTCTTTCTTTGATTCTTGAGATTGCGCCCACTGAAACATTTCAATTTTACGAATAATTTTAATTGCTTTAACCGACATTCCCAATAATGGATCCGTTAATTCCATATTAGAAATTGGCGTACCATGCGTATAAATGACTTTATTATTATTGTCCATTGAAATAGGAGCATTTGGCACAGGAAGGACATGAACACCTGCGACTTTTACCGGTTTTACGCCGCCCAAGCCGACGCCTGCGGTATAAAAGATGCAATAAATAGCAATTAAAATAGCTAATACACCCACGCCAATAAAAGCAAAATCATTATTTTCTCGTTGATTGACAAAATTATTCTGCAAATTTTTAAACATTGACACTCTCCTTTAGTCCGTCAATACTTAAGCGTAAACTCTCGCATAAATGTAACCAGTAAATCTATCCCTTGCTCCGGCATCGCATTATAAATACTAGCTCTTAAACCACCGACTACTTTGTGTCCGCGCAAATTAACTAAACCAGCTTCATTTGCTTGCTTTAAAAATTCGCCTTGCAATGTATCGTCTTTTAAAGTGAAAACAACATTTGTCAATGAACGACATTTAGGGTCTATATTGTTGCAATAAAAACCATTTGATTCATCAATCGCAGCATATAATTTTTTAGCTTTGCGTTGATTAATAGCATAGATAGTTTCAACGCCACCTTGACGTTTAATCCAATCCAGCACTAAACCAGTTAAATACCAACTATACGTCGGCGGAGTATTATAAAATGAGTGATTCGCGCTTAACACTTTATATTGATATAGCGTAGGTGTAAATGGCATTGCTTCACCAATAAGGTCATTACGAATAATGACTATTGTAACACCCGCTTGCCCTAAATTTTTTTGCGCACCGGCATATAAAATTCCAAAACGATTAACATCAATTGGTTGCGACAAAATCATTGATGAAACATCAGCAACTAAGGGTACATCACCTGTCTCAGGAATAAAATGAAATTCAATCCCTTCTATTGTTTCATTCGGCGTATAGTGCAAATAAGCTACATCAGGTTGTAAATGCCATTCTTGTTGGGACGGAATAACAATTCCCTCTTTGCCATGATGACATTTTGCTGCAATATTGACTTGACCATAACGTTCAGCTTCCGCAATGGCTTTTTTCGACCAAATTCCAGTATCAACATAATCAACTTTATTATTTCTGGCCAATAAATTAAGCGGCACCATAGCAAATTGTGTGGTAGCACCACCTGGTAAAAATAAAACCTGATAATGCTCTGGAATTGCCATTAATTCGCGTAAGCTTTTTTCTGCAGCGGCAGCGACTTGCTGAAATTCAGGTCCACGGTGACCTAATTCCATAATTGACATGCCACAACCATGCCAATCTAACATTTCTCCTTGCGCCGTTAACAATACTTCTTCAGGAAGCATCGCAGGGCCTGCATTAAAATTAAAAACTTTACGCATTCAACCTTATCCTTTAGGACCTACCATGGTTTCAGGTCGTACTAATTCTTTAAAATCTTTTTCAGCTAAATAACCCAGGGCAAGACATGCAGCAAGTAAAGTCGTACCATCATGCCAAGCCTTATGTGCAATTTCCGCAGCTTTATCGTAACCAATTTTAGGCGCTAAAGCTGTCACCAACATTAAAGAGTTATGCACTGATTCATTGATTGCGCGCTCATCCGCTTGCAAATCTAAAATACAATATTTATTAAAACTCCGCGCTGAATCTGCAAGCAATCGAACTGAATTCATGAAATTATGCAAAATCACCGGTTTAAATACATTCAATTCAAAATTACCCTGAGAATCAGCAATACCAATGGTCGCATCATTGCCCATGACTTGAACGCAAACCATAGTCATTGCTTCGCATTGCGTCGGATTAATTTTACCAGGCATAATCGATGAGCCTGGTTCATTCGCAGGCAAAATTAATTCACCCAAACCACAGCGTGGGCCCGAACCTAACCAACGTACGTCATTCGCAATCTTCATTAATGCACAAGCTAATGTTTTTAATGCGCCACTCGCAAAAACAAAAGCATCATGCGCAGCCAAGGCCGCAAATTTATTCGGTGCTGTAACAAAAGGTAATTTTGTTAATTCAGCAATTTTTGCAGCCGTTCGCACAGCAAATTCCGGATGTGTATTCAAGCCAGTGCCAACTGCAGTGCCACCAATTGCTAATTCATATAAACCAGGCAAAGTCAGTTTAATATTATCTATCGCTGCACTTAATTGGGCAACGTAACCAGAAAATTCTTGGCCTAGAGTCAAAGGCACTGCATCCTGTAAATGCGTACGCCCAGTTTTGACAATATGGTCAAATTGCTTTTGTTTTACTTTCAAACTATCACGCAATTCTGTAATCGCTGGCAATAAATGATGAATTAGCGTTTCTACCGCAGCAATATGCATTGCTGTAGGAAAAGTATCATTTGATGATTGTGATTGATTAACATGATCATTAGGATGTACCGGAGATTTACTACCAATTTTTCCCTTAGAAATTTCAATCGCACGGTTACTAATCACTTCATTCACATTCATGTTAGTTTGAGTTCCACTTCCTGTCTGCCAAACACGCAATGGAAATTGATCGTTAAATTTACCGGCAATCACTTCATCAGCTGCTTGCTGAATCAAATCATTGGTGGTTTTATCCATTAATCCAAGTTTAAAGTTGGTATCAGCTGCTGCTTTTTTAAGCAACCCAAATGCTCTAATTAATTCAACCGGCATCAAGTCTCTGCCAATAGCAAAATGTTCAATAGAACGCTGCGTTTGCGCACCCCAATATTTATCACTAGGTACGTTAATCGTTCCCATGCTGTCAGTTTCAGCTCTCGTAGTCGTCGTCATAACTTAACCCTTATTTTAAGCTTTTAGTCACTAATTCATACAAATTCGGCGATAATTCAGTATTCTTGCTAAGGCGCTCTAATTGCGCACGCATTAGCTGTTGGCGTTCTTTATCATATCGTTTCCAGCTAGTCAAAGGATTTACCATACGCCCCGCCACCTGCGGATTTAATTTATCTAAAACGGATACCACATCGCCTAAAAAGACATAACCCGCACCACTTTGAGCATGAAAATTAATTGGATTACGCTGTCCAAACGTGCCAATCAAAGCATACACTTTATTAGGATTTTTAATATCAAACGCTGGATGTTTTAGTAAAAGTTGTACTTGCTCTAAAGTATTTGGCAGCTTAGAAGTGGCTTGCAACAAAAACCATTTATCGACGACTAAAGGATCTTGACTGAATTCTGCATAAAAACGTTCAAGCATTTGTTGCCGCTCGGGTAGATTAACATTGACCATGGCAGCAAGCACCGCTTCAGTATCAGTCATATTATGTTGCAATGCAGCATTAAATTGTTTCAGACCAAGTTCAATATATTTTGGCAATAATAACAAATAAGATAAACAACGATTTTTTAATTGACGGTTACCTATTTGTTCAAGGCTAAAAGCATGTGAACCTGACTTTTCCGCGGCTTGGTGATAAATAGTTAAAAAATCTTTTTCTAATGTTGTTGCAAGAGCTATTAATAAAAATTCACTCGCCAAATGGATACCTTCAACATCAATCACTGGCATTTGCTCACCAATATATTTTTCTGAAGGAAGTACTAGCATTTCACTGAGTAAATATTCATCTTGCTGTGATTGATTTAAAATGAATTTAAAACTATCAATGAAATCCTGTGGCAATTCAAATTCTTTCCCATTCGCACGCATATTTACTAAACGTAAAATTAACTTCACCACATATTGTTGCCATGCTTCCCAACGATTAAAAGCATCTTTATCGTGTTCAGCTAAAAATATTAATTCATGGTCAGTGTAGGTAAAATCCAGTTTTACTGGTGCAGAGAAATGCCGTAACAACGAAGGAATCGGTTGCTCTTTGACATCAGAAAAAATAAAACTTTGTTGAGCTGCTTGTAAAAACAATATAGTTTCATCTTGTTTTTCTTTCTGTGGTTGCAATAAGGGTATTGCATTGCCTTCATGATCAAGTAAGCCCATGCGCACAGGAATAAATAATGCCTGTTTATCTTTTTGTCCTGGTGTTGGCGGCGTATGCTGAGACAAGGTTAGCGTATAGGTTTTATTGGCTGCATCATAATGCCCTGTAGCTTTTACCGTTGGTGTTCCCGCTTGTGAATACCATAGTCGAAATTGCTGTAAATCTATACCTGAAATATCGGCCATCACTTCAACAAAGTCATCAATAGTGACTGCCTGCCCATCAAATTTTGCAAAATATAAATCCATCCCTTTACGAAATTGTGCCGGGCCTAATATAGTCTGCAACATGCGCAATATTTCAGACCCTTTTTCATAGATGGTAGCCGTATAAAAATTATTTATCTCAATAAATGAATCAGGACGAACGGGATGCGCCAACGGTCCCGCATCTTCAGGAAATTGCGCCTCACGTAAACGATTAACATCGCGAATACGTATAACAGCACGAGAAATAATATCTTCAGAAAAAGATTGGTCGCGAAAAATCGTCAATCCTTCCTTTAAACTTAACTGAAACCAATCACGGCATGTCACACGATTGCCAGACCAATTATGAAAATACTCATGACCAATCACCGATAAAATATTCATATAATCAATATCAGTGGCAGTCTTACGTTTTGCTAAAACATATTTAGTATTAAAGATATTTAACCCTTTATTTTCCATCGCCCCCATATTGAAATCACCAATAGCAACAATCATATAAATATCCAAATCATATTCCCGGCCATATGCTTTTTCATCCCAACTCATGGCTTGTTTTAAGGCATACATCGCATGGTCCGCCGCATCACCAAAGCCCTTATCGGTGTAAACACGTAACAAGACATTACGCCCTGATATAGTGACAAAATGGTCTTCCAGCAAATCAAAATCCCCTGCAACTAGCGCAAATAAATAAGAAGGCTTTTTAAAAGGATCTTCCCAAGTTGCAAAATGTCTTCCATCAGGTTTCTCACCTGAGGCAATTAAATTTCCATTTGATAATAAAATGGGAAAACGACTCTTATCAGCAATAATCGTTGTCGTATAACGCGATAAAATATCTGGATGATCAGCAAAATAAGTAATACGACGAAACCCTTCGGGTTCACATTGCGTGCAATAAGTAGAACCTGATCGATATAAACCACATAAAGCAGTATTTTTTTCAGGCTGCAGACGTGTCACAATTTCTAAATCAAAATTATCTGGAACATTGGCAATAATTAAATGCTCTTTGGTCTGGGTAAAATGAGACGATGATACCAATACACCATTGATTTTCACTGATAGTAAAATTAATTCTTCGCCATTTAAAACCAATTGTTTTTCATGCGGCAGACTATGACGATTTTCTCGGATATGCAGCAATGCTTTAACTATTGTGTAGTCATCATTGAAATCAAATTCTAGATGAGTTTCATCGATAAAATAAGTCGGCGCTTGATAATCTTTTAAATAAATCACTTTAGGCGGATTGGTTTCAGATGTTGGGGTCATGATTGCCGACATGATTGGCTCCTACTATTTTTACTGGATTACCGCAGAACGAAAAAAAATTTCTCGTGACGACGGCTTAAATAAAAAACCCTGACAAGTCAGGGTTAGTTGCTTGCAAAAAGACTTATTGTTCACTTTGGTGCTGAGTAGGCATAGCACTATCATCTATAGCCGACGCTTCATCGGTATTGGTATTATTTTTTTTCGCCCCATTTTTTTTATTTTCAGTTGGCACAATTTTTAAATTACCATTCATGTCAACCATCGTTGTCTGGCTTTCACCACTGGCATTTTTTCCAACGACACCTTGTTCAGCCAATTGTAATTGTTTTGAGTTTGGTTGATCTGCATAAGATTGAGTCAGAGTGAAGCAGAGAAAAACCGACAGAATTGTAAAAAATCTTTTCATGATTAACTTCCTTTTTAAGTTCATTGCGCAGATCCTATTTGCTAATTAAATGATAAACTTATACTCTATGCACAGCAAGCCTTGTCTTACCGTAACTATGATATAGCAGATAAACATGACCGAAAATGTTGATGCTGAAGAAATTGCCAAATTTGCCACCTTAGCCAACCATTGGTGGGATGAAAGCGGTGAGCTTAAAACTTTACATCAAATAAATCCCTTAAGAGTTGAATATATAAAACAAAAAACCTCTATTGCCGGACTAAAAATTATTGATATAGGCTGCGGTGGCGGGATTTTAACGGAAAGCTTATCCAAAGCGGGGGCCATAGTAACTGGCCTCGATATGAATAAACCTCTAGTCAATGTTGCCAAATTACATCAATTGGAATCTGCCACCAACGTAGAATATTTGCACACTTCGGCTGAAGCTCATGCTAATGAACGGCCTAACCATTATGATGTCGTCACCTGTTTAGAAATGCTGGAACATGTGCCCAATCCAGAAGCCATCATTGAAGCCGCTAGCAAGCTAATCAAACCGGGTGGTCAATTATTTTTTTCTACGATCAACCGGCACCCTAAAGCTTATTTATTTGCTATTTTGGGAGCGGAATATCTTTTAAAAATCATTCCTAAGCACACACATGATTATGCTAAATTCATCCGTCCTTCTGAACTTGATGCTTGGCTGAAAAATAACTCTATTACCGCCAAAGAATTAAAAGGACTCGCTTATAATCCTTTTACGGCAACTGTTAAATTAACTGATGATGTTTCCGTCAATTACTTACTGTATGCGATAAAAACATGAGCCAATTACGCGCTGTTTTCTTTGATTTAGATGGTACCTTACTTGATACCGCGCAAGACATGGCATATGCGCTTAATTTACTGCGACAAAAACATTCACTTTCTGACTTACCTTTTCATCATATTCGCGCTAATGTCAGTAAAGGCGCAAAAGCTTTAGTGTCTTTAGGTTTTGAATTAGCAGAAACCGATCCTATCTTTAAACAACACGTAGAAGATTTTTTAGCATTTTACGACCAACATGCAACCAATGCGACTATACCGTTTCAAGGCATGGACTCAGTATTAACTTATTTAGAACAACAACAAATCCCTTGGGGCGTCGTCACCAACAAACCTAGCCGATTTACTTTTAACATTTTAAAATCTCTAGACTTAGAATTTCGCGCTGCCTGCATTGTGTGTGGCGATACTTTAGCGAAACGTAAACCAGATCCAGAACCTATTCTATACGCTGCACAATTATTACAAAAACAGCCACGCGATTGCGTGTACGTCGGTGACTCACTAATTGATGTACAAGCCGCCAAAGCCGCTGGCATGCCTTGCTTAGCCGCATTATATGGCTATATTGAACAAACCGAAGACCCTTTCTCTTGGGGCGCCGATCATTATATTCGTAATGCCGAAGAAATTATTGAATGGATAAAAGCAAACCCTATAAAATGTATCCCGTAAAGGCAAAACATGACAACCCAAAACGAAAAAACAATCATAAAAATCAGCGGTATCGATGCCAAAAAATTCTTACAAGGCCAAATCACCATCGATGTCACACAACTAGCTGAAGACATGCCAAAACTTGCAGCCCATTGCAATCCACAAGGAAGAATCATTAGCCTTTTTTATATTGTCTTGCATCAAAATGACTATTATCTTTTTCTTCCGCCTGATCTTGCGCCTATTGCTTTACAAACATTAAAAAAATATGCTGTATTTTTTAAAACAACGCTTGAATACACTGAAACTATTTTTCCTGATATTAACATCCCAACCCAATTAACTGCGATCACTACCGGTATTCCAACGATTTATAGCAATACATCCGCTGTATTTTTACCACATGAATTAAATTTACCCGAATTAAACGCTGTTAGTTTTGATAAAGGTTGTTATACCGGGCAAGAAATCATCGCCCGTATGCAATACCGTGGTAAGTTAAAAAAACATTTATATCGAGCCAGTCTCGCCACGGATTTAACACCGACGCCTGGAAATGATTTATTCTACCAAGGTGAAACTGGTATGAGTGTTGGCGCTACGATCGTTGACAGTATTCAAACCAATACGAATCAACAACAAATTTTATTAGTCGCCGATGAAATCCATGCCAAAGACCATCATTTATTTATGACGGAGGGCAATAACACCTATGTCACCTTCAACAAATGAACTTAATCTTAAATCTTTGCGTATTGTCATGGCACAATTAAATTTTTGTGTTGGCGACATTCAGAAAAATTTAGAAAAATGCATGTCTGCCGCTATTGAAGCTAGAGATAAATTGTCAGCCGACATGATTGTTTTTCCTGAATTAAGTATTTCCGGCTATCCAGCAGAAGATTTATTATTACGCGACGATTTTTTACAAGACGTTTCATCAGCAGTAAATAGATTTGTTACTAATATACGCGATATTTATTGCATTATTAGTTACCCTTTACTTTCTGCAGAAGGTTTAAAAAATGTTTGCTCCCTGGTTTATAATGGCAACATTATTACAACTTATGCTAAAATGTGTTTACCTAATTATGGTGTATTTGACGAAAATCGCTATTTTATTTCTGGTAAAAATCCTTGTATTGTGAAAATAAAAAATATTCCTATAGGCATCCTCATCTGTGAAGATTTATGGTTTAAAGAACCGATTGCCTTAGCGTGTGAACAAGGCGCTAAATTAATTATTTCAATTAACGCTTCTCCATTTGAAATAAATAAAGAACAAATGCGAAATAATCTTTTAATCAAGCGCGCCATTCAACATCATGTACCCATTCTTTATACCAATTGTATCGGCGGCCAAGATGAACTCATTTTTGATGGCGGCTCAGTAGCAGTTGATGCTAATGGCAATCTATGCCAATTTGCCGGTTACTTTAAAGAAAAACTATTATCTGTAGACATTCATATTGAAGACAAAGCCTTAAGTCTTGAAAAAAATAATTTACCTACTGCTTTACCCGAAGAAGAAAAAATTTATTCTGCACTGGTATTAAGCTTACGCGATTATATTGAAAAAAATCGTTTTAAAGGCGTATTAATTGGAATTTCAGGTGGCATTGATTCAGCATTAGTTTTAGCGATTGCCGTTGATGCATTAGGACATGAACGCGTGCAAGGTGTTATGTTACCATCACAACACACTTCTAACGTTAGCAAAGAAGATGCTTTGGAAATTTTAAATAACTTAAACGTTAAGCATCAAACTATTTCAATTGATTCAACTTATCAAACATTAATCACAACATTAAAACCAATATTTAAAGACGCGCCACTGGATAAAACCGAAGAAAATATTCAAGCTCGCGCACGCGGTATTATTTTAATGGCCTTATCCAATAAATTTGGCTCGCTGGTATTAAATACCGGCAATCGAAGCGAATTAGCAGTCGGTTATTGTACCTTATATGGCGATATGGTCGGCGGTTTTAGTGTCTTAAAAGATATTCCTAAAATGATGGTGTACCGATTAGCAACTTATCGCAATCAAATCAGTCCAGTAATTCCTGTTCGAACGATAGAAAGAGAACCTACAGCAGAACTTGCTCCAAATCAAAAAGATCAAGATTCTTTACCGCCCTATCCTATTTTAGATGACATTTTGCATTATTATTTAAATCAAGGCGAAAATATTGAAACCATTTGTCAACGGGGATTTCCACTTGAAACAGTAAAGAAAGTCATTCAATTAGTGCAAAACAATGAATATAAACGCCGCTTAGCTGCGATAGGCCCAAGGATTAATCACAAATCATTTGGTAAAGATTGGCGTTACCCTATTACAAATCGGTTTAAGGTTTAATTTCTTCCCGGATAATTGTAATGCAAGACCTTCAACGTATCTTGCTCAAGCTTAGTTTCGCCTAACTGATGATAAGAATTTGCTAATAATACTAATGAATCAACCACTGCAGGCGCACCTTCAAAATGCGCTACCACATTGCTGGCGCGAGCCACGGCGGCAACATAGGCTTGACGTGAATAATAATATTGCGCAACTTGAAATTCATGGTTGGCGAGTAAGTTACGTAAATAAATGACATATTGATATGCTGATGGCGCATAACGACTATTTGGGAAACGCGTAATAACTTGGTGAAAATCTTCATAGGATTTTTGCATTTGGGTTAAATCGCGCGTTGCTAAGTCTAACGAGAATAAACGTTCAAAAATACCTAAGTTTTGATAAAAATCCGCAAGGCCTTTCATATAATACGCATAATCAACATAGGGTGAAGCTGGATGTAAGCGGATATAGCGATCGGCCGCACTAGAAGCCAGCGGGAATTCTTCTTTCATATAATAAGCATAGATGATGTACAGCTGGGCATTTTCTGTATCCGCGCCGTAAGGGTATTGAATGTCTAAAGCTTCAAAGCGTTTAATTGCCTCAGAATAACCTTTATCCTCAAGAGCAACTTTACCGCGAGTATAAATTTCATGAGGTGATTCGCCTTTATAGGCATCGGCAGGATCCGTTGTCGTCGAACAGGCGGCCAAAAGACTGCTTGCAATCGTGGCACCCAACACACTTAATAACTTTTTTCTCATTATCCCTACCCATTTATCTGGTTTTGGCGTGCATTGTAAACTAATTTCTGCCATGATTCACCGTGAAATTAGTAAGAAATTTATTTAAACGGTTCCCGCGCATTAAGTCGGAATCGCAGCAATTTTGACTGGATAATATTAATAATGATAGCGACACCCGAAACTTACACTTTAATCATTCCTCATGAATTAGCAGGTATGCGGCTAGATGCTGCATTAGCGAAATTATTACCTACTTATTCTCGTTCGCAAATTCAAGAGGCCATTGCTTCTGGCTCAGTCTTGATCAATTCCCAAGTGGAAAAAGGTAAACATAAATTAAAAGGCGGCGAGACGATTACGGTATCTATTATATTAAAGCCGCAGCCGGTCTATTCTGCTCAAAATATTCCTCTCAACATTATCCATGAAGATGAGGCTTTGATCTTGATTAATAAACCTGCGGGTTTAGTTGTTCATCCCGGTGCCGGCAATAACCACAGCACCTTATTAAATGCCCTATTGCATCATGCTCCCCAACTAAAAGATTTACCACGAGCAGGTATTCTTCACCGTTTAGATAAAGATACCTCAGGCCTATTAATTATCGCCAAAACTTTTCCGGCATTAAGGTCATTGTCGTCTCAATTAAAAAAACGCAGTTTAGCTCGAGAATACCAAGCTATTGTTTATGGCTCTATGATTAGCGGCGGCACTGTCGATGCCCCTATTGAAAGACACCATTTACAACGCAAACGCATGAATGTTTCAGAAACAGGTAAACCCGCTATTACGCATTATCGCATCGCAGAAAAATATCGCGCGCATACACGCTTAAGCGTTAAACTTGAAACTGGCCGCACACATCAAATAAGAGTGCATATGACTCATATTCGCCATCCACTGATTGGTGATCCTATTTATGGTGGCCGTGTACAATTATCAAAAGGTATGTCGCCAGAATTAATTCAACAAATACGTTCATTCAAACGCCAAGCCTTACATGCTTTTGCACTTGGATTTACTCATCCAATCACACAAGAAACCATGCGTTTTGAATTACCATTACCGGCAGACATGACCCAATTAATTCAAGCGTTACGTGAAGATACCAAGGGAGAAAAAAAATAATGCGCTTCATACCAGCACAATGGCCCGCCTCTTCTACCATTCACGCTTACACAACTACCCGTCATAGTTTCGGTGACCAATCCCCCAAACTTGCAGACCAAACGCAAAAATTAATCGATATGTTTTCTCTTCCTTCAGCGCCTATTTGGATCAACCAAGTCCATGCCACAACCATCGTTAAAGCAAAGCCAGATACCTTGCATGCTGAAGCGGATGCTTCTTATAGCGATGAAAAAAAACGGGTCTGTGTCGTCTTAACTGCAGATTGCTTACCTATTTTAATTTGCAATAAACAAGGCACACATATCGCCGCGATCCATGCTGGTTGGCGAGGCTTGGCCGCAGGCATTATTGAACGCACTATCGCAACGTTAGCCCTACCTGCTAATGATTTACTGATTTGGTTAGGGCCCGCCATTGGGCCAGAAAAATTTGAAGTTGGCGAAGATGTATTTATTGCTTTCACTCAATTAGATCCTGAATCGACTCCAGCCTTTCAACCTCATACTCCGGGTAAATGGTTAGCGAATCTTTACCAATTGGCCAAAATACGCTTACACAAACTCGGTATCACACATATTTATGGCGGCGATTATTGCACTCACAGCCAAGAAGATTTGTTTTATTCCTATCGACGCGACAAAGGAACTGCAGGTCGCATGGCTAGCTTGATCTGGATAGAATAATTAATCTGTCAATGCTAACATAGACCAAAGTATATAAAACAAAAGAGGCCTCTCGAATGAAAGTTTTTATTCGCATTATTATCTTGTCTCTAACACTTATATTTAGCGCAAACACGTTTGCTTCCTCTACGCCGATTGATTCTAGCCTCGCGCCTATGTTGCAAAACATCATGCCGGCAATCGTCAATGTTAAGGCCCAAATCAAAGTCACCAATTATAATGTCTTACGTGAATTACAAAAACGTCGTAGCGAACAAGGCGATAATAGCAATCAAGCTCAATCAGGCATTGTCGTCTCAGTAGCCTCGGGTGTGGTCATGGACGCCAAAAATGGTTACATCCTCACTAACGCTCATGTCATTAACGATGCGCAAACCATCACGATCACTCTGTCTGATGGTCGACATTTTACTGCCAAAATCTTAGGGGTTGATAAACCTTCTGATATAGCCCTGTTACAAATCAAAGCTAAGAATTTAACAGCGGTCCCCGTTGGTAACTCAAATAACGTTAAAGTAGGTGATTTTGTCGCCGCGATTGGTAATCCCTTCGGTTTAAACCAAACAGTAACATCAGGCATTGTTAGTGCTATTGGCCGAACAACACTAGGCATAGAAAACTATGAAAACTTCATTCAAACCGATGCCCCTATCAATCCTGGTAATTCAGGCGGCGCATTAATTAGCATGCAAGGCCAACTGATTGGTATTAACACCGCCATTCTTGCCCCTAATCAAGGCAGCATAGGTATTGGCTTTGCAATTCCTGCCAATATGGCAATCAGTGTGATGAATCAGCTGGTACGCTATGGCAACGTTAAACGCGGCGTCTTAGGCATTGTTGCTCAAGATGTCACACCTGATCTTGCAGAAGCCTTTAATTTAGAAATATCAAAAGGCGCAGCCATCGCTCTCGTCTTAGCTGATTCACCTGCGGCACAAGCAGGCATGAAAGTCGGCGATATCATTACTGCGGTAAATGGTATACCGATTAAAAGTGCAAGCGATGTTGTCAATACGGTTGGATTCTTACGCGTTGATTCTAAAATCACCGTTGATTTACTTCGTCAAAATAAACCGCTATCGGTCAGTGCCATATTATCTGATCCGAAAAAACGTGAAATCGCTATCGCAGCAACGGATCCATTCCTCTATGGTGTTGGCTTAAAGAACTTTGATCAATACAGCCCTATCCATGGCACTGTCGATGGTGTCTTAGTTGTTTCAGTTCAAGAAAATACGAGTGCTTGGAATGCCGATCTACGCCCGGGGGATGTCATTACTTCGGTTAATCAGGAAAAAATTAAAAACATCGATGAACTAAAAGCAATAAGCTCTAAGGCTACTAATAAATTACTCGTCAATGTCTTGCGCGGAGCAGGTTCCATTTTCTTAGTTCTCTCCAAAGAAACTTAGTATAAATTTAGTGCGGCTAGGGTCTAGTCGCACTAAATGGTTCAACTTTTAAAAAACCAGTTTCATGTCGAAATCAACCTTCCCATGATCAATTCTACAAAACGGCCACCTTTACTTAATAACGTTTATTTCTTGGTAACTCGAAAATAGATCATTTATAGTAGTCGCCTTAACAAAACCTTAAGCTTATACCTGTATTATTATTAAACACATAGAAAAAGTGAGTATTATGGCTAATATCAATAAGTTAAATACCATTGCCTTGACCCTGCTCATTACCGGGGCAATAGACAGTATTCGTAATCTCCCTGCTTCGGCATTGTTTGGCAGTTCACTGATATTTTTCTTTATTTTTTCAGCCATCCTCTTTTTATTACCGACCGCTTTAGTTTCTGCAGAACTTGCAGCAAACGCTGATGTCGGCGGAATTTATCAATGGGCACGTTTAGCCTTTGGTGAGCGGGCAGGATTTCTTGCTGTTTGGTTGCAATGGATTAATAACATCTTTTGGTTTCCAACCATTTTATCATTTATTGCTGGCACTGCTGCTTATTTGATTGATCCTGCACTCGCGCAAAATAAATTTTATCTAGTCTCAATTATTCTTAGTATGTTTTGGTTTTTGACTTTAATTAATTTAAAAGGCATTCGCCTATCAGCCAAATTCACTAGCTTTTGCGCCATCACTGGTTTAATTATCCCTATGGCCTTAATTATTGTTTTATTTATTTCATGGATTATCTTAAAAAGACCGTTACAATTTCATATTACAACAGCAAACATCTTGCCAGATTTACATCATTCGGAAAATTGGATGGCACTCACGGCGATTATGCTTGGGTTTGCTGGTATGGAACTGGCGACCGTACATATTAAAGATGTACATGAACCGCAAAAAACTTTTCCTAAAGCATTAGCCTTTTCTGTCATCATCATCATGACGACAATGATGCTAGGCTCTCTCGCAATTGCCATGATTTTACCGTTCGACAAAATTAATTTAGTCAATGGCACGATACAAACCTTTGCTTTCTTTTTATCAGCCTATCATTTAACGTGGTTAACGCCAGTATTAACGTTATTACTCGTCATTGGTAGTTTGGGCGGGATTATTAGTTGGGTCATTTCACCGGTCAAAGGCTTAGCGCAAGCTGCAGACCATGGTTTTTTACCGCCTATTCTTAGAAAACAAAATCAACATGGCGTACCGCAAAATTTATTAATCACCCAAGCTATTTTAGTAAGCATTGTTTGCCTCGCCTTTTTATTTTTACCTAGCATTAATGGCTGCTATTGGTTACTGACATCTTTGACCACGCAATTATATATGATGATGTATGTCGTCATGTTTTTGGCCGCACTAAAATTACGCGGTAAACGATTACATCAACAGCCTCAAGGTATTTTTACTATTCCTGGTGGAAATTTAGGTACGCGCATTGTTTGTTATTTAGGTTTACTTGGCTGCATGATCACTTTATTTATTGGCTTTATACCACCTGCTAACTTTAACATTGGCAGTAAGTTTTATTATGAAATGTTATTTTGCGGTGGTTTATTAGTAATGATTTTACCAATTAGCTTTTTCTATTGGTACCAATCAGCAAAACTCCCCTTAATTTTATCTGATGAAACGGCGTAGCCCGGACACGCTTCCGTGTCCGGGATTAACACACTCAAACTTCTTCGAATAATTAGAGAATCGCTAGGCTTTAAACATTGCAGAATCAAGAATAATACTATCCAGTCCCGCTGCCTTAGCAATCGCCATAATATCAGCAGAAACACCTTGAAATTTAACTGGAGCAGAGATTTCCTTTGCGCGTTTGATCCATTCAATCATTAATGCAATTGTCGCACTATTTGCTTCTTCCAAATGCGTACAATCAATGGTGATCACTTCATTTGCTTTGATAAAATTTAAGCTTTTTTGATAAACCGACATCACATTAAAAAAATCCAACTTACCCGAAAGTAAAATCGTATTATTTTCAAATGTGATGTCAGCTTTTTTCATTCCAATTCTCTTATCGACCGTTATGCGAAGACATACGCTGCAATAATTGCTGCATATTGCCCTGCGATAAAATATCAGAAAATTGCGAGCGGAAACTATCTAGCATAGCAACGCCTTCGACCGACAAATCAAATAATCGCCATGAACCACCTGATCTTACTAAACGATAACTAATGTTAATTGGCGGGCGATCAGAGCTCTCGATTTTGCCATTCACTTCAACCGAATTTTTCCCTTGGTAACCACCACGCACAGGATAAAATTTCACAGTTTGATCTTTATAAGAACTTAAAGCAGAAGCATAAGTACGGATCAAAATACGAGTAAATTCCTTTTTGAATTCTGCGCGCTGTGCAGGTGTTGCACTATTCCAAACTTGTGGCGGCAACACTCGACGGGACATTTCATCCAAATTAGCATAGGGCACGACATACTTGTACGCCAAATTATAAACTACTGCCGGTTTAGATTTAATCGTGGCTTGATTTTGACGCAAGCCATTAACCATATTATTAGCAATGGATTGCAACATTGCCACCGGATCACTCGATGATGTTGCATTAGCAGTCATCATTGTAAACCAGCTGCAAGTTAGCAGTAAAAAAAGAGTGATTATTCTAGTTTGAATTTTTTGCATTGCTATCTCCCTTATTGTCATTGCCTGAATTCGTAACTTTATAAATCATTTGTCCAATCATTTTTTCTAAAATCATTGCTGAATGGGTATATTCGATATGACTACCATTTTTCATCACCGATTGGCTATACATCGGTGTAATCGCAATATAATTATCCCCGAGCAAACCAGCGGTAAAAATACCCGCAGAAGAATCATCTGGAATGTCATTAAATTTCTTTTCAATTTTCATGGTGACATTAGCCTTAAACGTTGATGGATCTAAATCAATCGTTGCGACTTGGCCAATCTGCACACCACCAATTTTAACCGGGGAACGTATTTTTAACCCGCCTATATCGTCAAAGTTTGCCGTAATTAAATAACTGTCTGCTGGAAATAGACTAGTTAGGCCACTGACTTTAAACGCAAGCACAGCAAGCGTCGTTAAAGCTAATAATAAAAACAAACCAACAAAAGTTTCAGTTATTCGTTGAGAACGCATTACCACTCCCCTATCATCATTGCAGTTAATATAAAATCAAGCCCTAATACAGCGAGAGAACCATACACAACTGTGCGCGTTGTCGAGCTTGCAATACCGGCTGAAGTTGGTACGGAAAAATAACCTTGTGCAACAGCAATCCAAATCACAGCAATTGCAAAGACCAAGCTTTTCAAAATGCCATTAACAATGTCAGCATGAAATTCTACTGAACTTTGCATGTTAGACCAAAACACACCCGCGTCTATTCCCAACCATTTTACGCCAACTAAATAAGCGCCATAAATAGCAACGCAATTAAAAATAATTGTCAATAATGGCAATGAAATTAAACCTGCCCAAAACCGTGGAGAAATTACGCGACGCAAGGGATCAACCGCCATCATTTCCATACTAGATAATTGCTCAGTCGCTTTCATCAAGCCAATTTCAGCAGCCACTGCTGAACCCGCTCTACCCGCAAATAAAATAGCGGTCACCACCGGCCCTAATTCTCTCGTCACACTTAAGGCAACCAAAGGACCTAATTGTTGCGCTGCACCAAATTTTGCTAAGGTATGATAACCTTGTAACGCTAACACCATACCAATAAATAAACTGGACACAATGATAATTACCAAAGATAAAACGCCTTCGGCATAAATTTGTTGTACTAACAATGGAAAACCTTTACGAAAATTAGGCGCGCCACACAATACGCGTAAAAGCAAAATACCGGATTTACCAAACTCGCGCACAGTCTCAATTCCAAATGCACCTAACATAGCTATTTGATACATCACTAAGCACTACTCCCTAAAAAATCTTGCGTAATACTATTAGCAGGATAATGAAATGGCACAGGCCCATCAGGTAAACCCCGAATAAACTGTTGCAGTGTTTCGGATTTATCACTAAGGATTTTTTCTGGCGTACCTTGACCAATTATTTTTTTACCTGAAATAATATAAACATAATCAGCAATACTTAATGCTTCTTGCACATCATGTGACACTAACACACTAGTCACACCCAAAGCATCATTTAACATTCGAATTAGTTTCACTACAACGCCCATTGAAATTGGGTCTTGGCCGGTAAAAGGTTCATCATATAAAATTAATTCTGGATCAAGCGCAATTGCCCGTGCCAATGCTACTCGTCTTGTCATACCACCCGATAATTCATTTGGTGATAAATTTTGTGCGCCGCGCAAACCTACCATTTGTAATTTCATCAGTACCAAAGTACGAATCATTGATTCAGAAAGTTTAGTATGTTCACGCAAAGGAAAAGCGACATTTTCATAAATATTTAGATGAGTAAATAAACCACTGGCTTGAAATAACATGCCCATACGTTTACGCAATTGGTATAAGGCAGAATAAGAAAGTTCATGAATAATTTCACCACCTACTGTGATAGTGCCGGAAGTAGGTGTTAATTGGCCCCCAATTAAACGTAATAAAGTGGTCTTACCAGTGCCACTTGGGCCCATAATAGCGGTGATTTTGCCACGAGGAATAACAATATCAACATCGGCAAAAATTTCCCGGCCATTTTCATGGGTAAAAGACATCTTACTGATTTCAACTAAGTTTTCGGCCATAGGCTTAAGTGTCGCAAATAGATGAGGAAATAGCTAGTAGCCAAGCCCCAGCAAGGTTAAAATGTGGCCTTTAAATTTAAAAGTTGCACGTAATTAAGGTAAATACCGATGAATATCGAGCAAATTTGCGCTAGTGGTCTTAGTGTGATTAAAACTGAAGCAGAAATGATCGCTACTCTAGAAAATCGAATTGACCAAAAATTCGCCGAAGCGTGTCAGCACATCTTTGCCTGTACTGGCCGCTTAATTGTCATGGGCATTGGTAAATCGGGCCATATCAGTAGAAAAATTGCCGCAACATTTGCCAGCACCGGCAGCCCCGCCTTTTTCATTCATCCTAGCGAAGCCAAGCATGGCGATATTGGTATGATAACCAAAAGCGATGTGGTCTTAGCGATTTCTTATTCTGGTGAATCCGAAGAATTAACCACTATTTTGCCCTCAATTAAACGCTTAGCGATTCCTTTGATTACCTTGACTGGCAAATCTCATTCAACCTTAGCTGCTGCAGCTACGGTAAATATTGATGTGAGTGTGGAAAAAGAAGCTTGCCCGCTAGGCCTTGCCCCAACCTCAAGTACTACTGCCGCCTTAGTCATGGGCGATGCCTTAGCCATGGCCGTATTAAACTTACGAGGCTTTACTGAAAATGATTTTGCGCTTTCACATCCCGGAGGCACTTTAGGACGGCGCTTATTATTACGCGTTGAAGAAATCATGCATAAAAACGAACGTGTGCCAATTGTCACTTATCAAGACCCAATCAAAAATGCCTTAGTCGAAATGACACAAAAAAAATTAGGGATGACTACGGTTGTCAATGACAAGGGAAAATTAGTCGGCGTATTTACCGATGGCGATGTCAGACGCACGCTCGATAATTTGACTGATCTACAAAAAACTTTAATGCATGAAGTCATGTCTACACAACCTAAAACAATTACTAGCGACACCTTAGCAGCTGATGCCTTAAATTTAATGGAAACCAATAAAATTACTTCACTCATCGTTGCAGATAATGAATTACGTCCCATTGGCATTTTACATATTCACGATATTCTTCGCGCCGGAGTCATCTAATGTCAGCTTTGATTGAAAAAGCCAAATTAATTCGTTTATTCATCTTAGATGTTGATGGTGTATTGACCTCTGGTAGTGTCACTTACACAAAAGAAGATGACGAGAAAAAAAATTTTCACATGCACGATGGATTAGGCCTTAAATTACTGCAAAAATCCGGCATCATCGTCGGCCTTATTTCTGGCAGAAAATCTCCAGTTGTCGCAAGACGCGCAGAAGAATTAGGCATTCAGCATGTTTATCTTGGTCATGAAGATAAAGTGCCAGTTTACGAAGAATTAAAGAAAAAATTAAACTTAGAAGACCAATTAATTGCATACATGGGCGACGATTTGCCGGATTTGCCCTTATTATTACGTGCTGGATTTGCTGCAAGCGTTCCTAATGCACCGCATTATATTCAAGAACGCGTTGATTTAGTTGCTACTAAACCAGGCGGATATGGCGCTGTACGTGAAGTTTGCGAATATATATTAAATGCCCAAGAAAAATTTGCACCTTTGTTAGCTTCTTATATCAACCGGTAACTTAATAATTATGTCGTATCGAAAAATCATTTCAAGCATCATCATTTCCATCATTATGGTGTTAGCCATCATGACGACATTACTTTATCGAACACAAACAGTTAATTTTATCGCACCCAATGATTTACCCGATTCCTACATGGAACAAGTAAATGCTGTCATCATCGATAAAGAAGGCAATCCTAGCATTAAAATTGAAACACCGCGCATGCTGCATTTTACTAAGAACGACACTTCAGAATTAATTGAACCGCAATTAACAATTTACCGTCAATCTCCAGAGCCGTGGCTAGTTGGCGCCAAATACGCACGCGCATTAAATGGCATTGAACACGTCATATTTTGGGAAAATGTAATCATGCAACATGCGGCAGACAATAAAAATCCGCAAACCATGATCAAGACACCAAAATTAGTTTTATACCCGCTAGACCAAAAGGCAACGACCGATGAATTTATCACCTTGATGCAACCTAATATTGTCATCAAGGCAACCGGAATGACAGCTGACTTGAATGCTGGTAGTGTAAAATTACTGAAGGAAGCTAGGGGTGAATATGTACCTGATGCGTCGTAACACTCTAAAAATATTATTGCCAACGTTATTAGCCGTGCTTTGCGGAATCACTTTGACCTGCTATGGCTTGCGCGAAGATAACAAAGAAAAAATGATTATCCTATCCGATACCACTTTATATGATCATAAAACCGGCGTTACCATCTTTGAAGGCCATGTCAAAGTGACTCAAGGCACTACATTAATCATTGCTGATAAACTAACTACCAAAACCGATAAAAATCGCAAAATAAATGAAATTATTGCCTACGGCATCAATAATGTAGCCGAATATTGGACTCTGCCGAAAAAAGAAGATGAACCCTTCCATGCTAGTGCTAATATAATTAAATATTATCCGAAAGACCCAAAAGTGACCCTTGAACAAAATGTCACCGCTACCCAGGGAAAAAATAGTTTCCATGGAGAGCTTATTCATTATAATAGGCAAACTGAAACATTGATTGTGCCCGAATCCAATACCGGACGAGCAGTATTAATTTATAATCCAGATAGTAAAAGCGACTTATGAGCTCCTTACAGGCACAGCACTTAAAAAAAAGCTATAAAACACGCAATGTCGTCAAGGATTTTTCAATCACGATTAAACGTGGCGAAGTTGTTGGATTACTTGGTCCAAATGGCGCAGGAAAAACCACGGCCTTTTATATGCTAGTCGGACTGTTGAGTACAGACCATGGTAATATTATTTTAGACCAAAAAGACATAACAAAATTTCCGGTACATGAACGATCGCGTCTTGGTATTAGCTATCTGCCGCAAGAAGCCTCTATTTTTCGCAAATTGACAGTCGCACAAAATATCATGGCGATTTTAGAATTGCGTCCTGATTTAAGTAAAAATGAACGTCAATTATTACTCGAACAATTACTCGATGAATTTCGTATCACCCATTTACGTGACACCCTTGGCATGAATTTATCTGGCGGTGAACGTAGACGCGCAGAAATCGCAAGAGCTTTAGCCACTGATCCACAATATATTTTGCTGGATGAACCTTTTGCCGGAATCGACCCTATTTCTGTTATTGATGTCAAACGTATCATTACTCATTTGAGTAAACGCAATATAGGCGTATTAATCACAGACCATAATGTCAGAGACACACTCGCCATTTGTGAGCGCGCTTATATTTTTAATTTAGGTAAAATAATCTGCGAAGGTAATCCCGAGGCTATTTTACTTAACGAAGAAGTACGTTCAGTTTATTTAGGTGAAGATTTTAATTTATAACAAATAAAGAGGCTATATTATGCAACTACATTACACCGGCAAACATCTTGAAGTGACACCCGCATTAAAAGCACACGCAGATGAAAAATTTGCGCATTTAAATGAAAAATTTCATGGCATGAGTAATGTATATATTGTTTTTATTGTAGAAAAAAACCAACAAATTGCCGAAGCAACCATTCATATAAGTGGCACAGAATTACACGCCACCGCAAGCAGCAATGACATGTATCATTCAATCGATGCCATGATCGATAAATTAACTGTTCAGTTGACTAAACATAAAGAAAAATTAACGGACCATCACTAAACTTATGATTAAACAATCACTGACTATTCAAAATAAGTTAGGCCTACACACGCGCGCCGCAGCACGATTAGTTGACTTGACCAAACGCTTTGAAAGCCACGTCGAACTCACCTACCGCGACCGCACCGTTGACAGCAAAAGCATCATGGGCGTCATCACCTTAGGCGCACAAAAAGATGATGTGATTGATGTCTTTGTTGACGGCAACGATGAACAAGAAGCCTTAAAAGCAATCCAAGCCTTAGTTGACGATAAATTTGGTGAAGATTAATTGCTAAACCGTCGTTACAAGAAGCGTTATTTGCGATAATCTGTCATTGCGAAGAACGCTTTTTTGCGACGAAGCAACCCAAGCTTTGACTTGCATCAAATCCCTTCGAATCGGCACTACGCGTCTCCTCGTAGTAAACGCAAAATAAAATCTTACTCCCCCGCAATCATCATTTCTTCAATCAAAATCGATCCAGTACGAATATTCCCACGCACATCAACATCGTTTCCTACGGCTTGGATACGTCCATACATATCTTGCAATTTCCCTGCTATTGTAATTTCCTGCACTGGAAATTGAATTTCACCATTCTCAATCCAAAAACCACCAACACCGCGCGAATAATCACCTGTCACTAAATTTACGCCGCTACCCATCATTTCAGTGACTAATAATCCTCTATGCATCATTTTAATTAAAGCCGCTAAATCTTGTGTGCCGGGTTTAATCGTCAAATTATGCATGCCTCCTGCATTACCTGTCGTTTTCATGCCTAATTTTCTTGCCGAATAAACACTTAAGGCATAATTACGCAAAATACCATCTTCAATAAAAACATTGGGACGCGTTAATACACCATCATTATCAAATGGAGAACTACCTAATGCATCCGGTAAATGTGGTTGTTCACTAATGTGAATAAAATCAGGAAAAATTTTCTTATTCAAATGATCAAGTAAAAATGACGATTTTCGATAAAGCGCACCGCCAGTAATCGCTGAAGCAAAATGGCCAAGCAATCCCCTTGCTTCTTCAGCTGCAAGAATAATCGGTGCTTTCATCGTGGCAATTTTACGCGCGCCTAATCTATTAATCGTACGCTTTGCAGCAGCATTAGCAATTTGTGAAATTGATTCTAATTTATTTGGGTTACAAGAAACGGTATAACTATAATCCCGTTGCATTTCATCTTTATCTTTCGCCACCAAAATACAAGTCATGTCGTGACGAGTAAATGGGTAATGACCAAAAAAACCGTGACTATTCGCATACAAAGTAACTGCTTGTAACGTTGAAACTGAAGAAGCTTCAGCACTCATAATACGTTTATCAACTGCCATAGCTTCTTTTTCACAGGCAATGGCTAACTCAATCGCTTGCTCAACTGTAATTGCCCAAGGATAAGATAAATTGATTTCAGGATAATTAAAGGCAAGTTCACTTTTATCAGCAAGGCCAGCCGTAGGGTCCGCATCAGTAAATTTAGCAATATGACAAGCGGCAGCAACAGCATCATGTACTGCTTGCGGACGTAAATCTGAGATACTTGCCGAACCATTACGTTTACCAAATAACACTGAAATATCGATGCCTTTATCTTGGTGATATTCAACCGTTTCAACTTCACCATTGCGCGCATTGACAGTAAAACCTTTATTCGCACCGATGCCAACTGCGGCTTGATCAGCGCCTAAACGCTTTGCTTCAGCTAAAATGCTTGCAGCGACATCTTCTAATTCTTTTGCACTATAAGTTGCAGCTTTGAGTTCATTCATGTGCTTATCTCGTCCCACCTACAGTTAATTCGTCCACTCGTAATGTCGGTTGGCCTACAGATACTGGAACAGTTTGCCCATCCTTGCCGCAAGTGCCAACACCACCATCTAATTTCAAATCATTGCCAACCATTGATATTTTAGTTAAAACTTCAGGACCATTACCAATCAAGGTTGCGCCTTTAACGGCAGGGCCAACTTTACCATTTTCAATTAAATAAGCTTCGCAAGCAGAAAAAACAAATTTGCCCGATGTAATATCAACTTGACCTCCGCCAAAATTGACCGCATAAATACCTTTTTTAACCGAGGCGATAATCTCTTCCGGTGTTGATTTTCCTGGCAACATATAAGTGTTAGTCATACGCGGCATTGGCAAATGCGCATAAGATTCACGACGACCATTACCGGTAGATTGCACGCCCATCAAACGCGCATTACGTTTATCCATCATGTAATTTTTCAACACGCCATTTTCAATTAAAATATTATTTTGTGTTGGTGTGCCTTCATCATCGACATTCAATGAACCGCGTTTATCCGCAATCGTGCCATTATCAACAATAGTGCAAAGTGAGCTTGCAACCATTTGGCCCATTCGACCACTGTAAGCAGAAATACCTTTACGATTAAAATCTCCTTCAAGACCATGACCAACAGCTTCATGTAACAATACACCGGGCCAACCTGGGCCTAAGACAACAGTCATTGGTCCGGCGGGTGCTTCAACTGCTTCTAAATTTAATAAAGCTTGACGCAAAGCTTCATCTGCATAACCAAAAGCGACATTTTCATTTTGAAAATAATTATAATCAAAACGACCACCACCACCTGAATAACCCGATTCTCGTCTACCATTATGTTCAACCACTAAACTGACGTTTAAACGCACCAAAGGACGCACGTCAGCGCCCATATGACCATCGCTTGCCATCACCAACATCATTTCATGCGTGCCAGCAAGACTGACATTAACTTGAATCACTCGAGAATCTTTACTACGAATATAACGATCAATGCGTTGCAACAAATTTACCTTGTCTATTTCTGATAATGAATGCAAGGGATTAAGAGGCAAATAAAGATCATGGCCCGCTTGTCTATGAAAAGCTTGAACGCCTTGGGCATTACCCTGTCTGACAATACTTCTAGCAGCATGAGCAGCTTGCTCTAATGCTGGCATGACAATATCGTCAGCATAAGCAAAACCAGTTTTTTCACCACTCATTGCCCTAACACCTACACCGCGGTCAATATCAAAGCTACCACCTTTAATAATGCCATCTTCCAGCATAAATGATTCTGAATATGCCGATTGAAAATAAATATCTGCGTAATCAATATCAGGACCTGCCAATTGATGAATGACTTGTAAAAGTTGGTTGTCGTTTAAGCCAGAAGGCGCCAATAAATCCTTAGAAACTATTTCTAACACATCAGTCATGATAAAAACCTGTTCAGTAAAAAATCAGTTAAAGATACTTATAATTACCTTTGTAGATTGTCATCCCGAGTATAGCGAGGGATCTCCCGCTAATTTCGAGATCCCTCGCTACGCTCGGGATGACACCTTCGACCTAACAAATTGAAATATATAGTACCATGCAAAAATTACAAACGCTCAAACAGTATTGCCTTTATAGCTCAAATTATAATACGATTGATGCTACAAAAGGACCACGGATTAAAGGATGCAATATCATGAAGATAACCCCTTGGACATTAGCAACAATCACTAGTTGCACTATTTTGCTCGCAAGCTGCACCACCGCGAACAAAAACCCAACCCAAATGGCCAATAACCTGATTAACCGGCAAAGTGTAACGCCGTTAACGCATCAAGTTTATCCCGCAAAAAAAGCCGAATCGGTGGCCTTTTATACCAATAAAGTCACACCTAATTCCGCCTACCGTATTATTGGCATTGCCACTGTTTCAAAGAAAAATATCTTTGGCGCAACCAGACAAAATGAAACACTCAATCAAATGATGAAAAAATTAGCAGCTTCTATTGGCGGCGATGGCGTGATTGAAATTAATCAAACGGATAATGCCATGGAAGCTAAAGTTATCGTTTATCAAAAAATATTAATTTAAGATTTAAGTTGGCAATATTTTTGTTTCCGGCTCTGCTTCAATAAATCGTGCTTGCGGCACTGCGCCACGACGCAAATACACTTCTTGCTGCGGATAAGGCGGCTTAATACCATGTTTAGAGAATTCATCCCAAAGCTTCATTAATATTTCTGACAACACCGCAACTCTAGAGGTAACCAATCGAATGTTGACATAATAACGAATTTCAAATTCCATCGTAATGTCATCAATTTCTTTCATTAATACTTCAGGCACCGGCTCTTTCAACACATGTTTATTTGACGTTAAAATATCACTGATGATGGTTTTAACTTCATGCGGATTATCTCTACGCGCAATTTTAACATGAGCAACCGTACGCACTATATTGTCTTTAAAAGTCCAATTAGTAAAAGTTTTATTAAATATTTCCGCATTCGGTACGACTAAATCAGTAAAATCCCAAGTTCGCACCGTCACAGCACGACCACCAATATGTGTCACCTCGCCTTCAATATTGTTGATACTAACAATGTCGCCGACACGCAATGGACGTTCCAGTAAAATAAGAAAACCACAGGCAAAATTATTGGCAAGATCTCGTAAACCTAAACCAATACCAAAAGAAAAAGCAGTGACAACATAAGTCAACGCACTTAGGTCAATACCTAGTACGCGTAAACAAATAAAAGCACCGACTAAGATAATGCTATATTGACTGAGCACGGCAATACTATTACGCAATCCCATATCTTTGGTACGAGTTTGCAATAAACGATAGACGAATTCTCGCGTCCATTTTGCCGTCCAGTAAAAAACGGCCATCACAAAAAATAATTCGATAATACCAATCGGTGTAATATTAGTATTCAAGACATTGATTAAATTGTAATGCAGCATGCGCGTTAACCGCTCAACAATCGGCGATTGCTTATCCCAACCATAAAGCAGAAATAACACCATCCATGCCGAAAGAAATAAAGCTAAACGCAACAATTTATCAATAGGCTTTAAAAAAGCTTCCGTCCAAAGCCAACCATTATTCATGTGCTGTATCACTAAATTGGAAATTTGCAGCACACCATCCGATAACAAGCCGCGCAAAGTAAGATAACAAATCAAAACAACGAGAAAAATACCTTCATAACCAGAAATAGTCATCACCAAATTGACATAACCAAACAAACCAATCAATGAATTACAGAAAATCAACACAGGAATCAAAAATCCAACAAAGCGAATACTTTTTTCTAGGTAAGGATGCTGCGTTTCCATATGAGATAAAACCATATGCGGCACTACATGCCACGAACGCAATACCAACAATGATACCAACATGGTAAATAATAAAAATAAACGGTCTAACAACGTTTTTAATTCATAAATTAAAGGCAATTGATGTGCAAATACCGTCAACGCCGTAATCACACCGCCAGCAATCATCAATCCGTTCAAACGTCTATATAAACGCACATCATGACCCGTGGTATCATGCGTTGCCTCAACTAAACAAACACGCATGATCGTTTTGATGCTCTTAAATACCAACCAAACAAACAATAAATAGACTAAAAATAAATAATTTTGCGCAGGAACGCTAAAAAAGCTCATGACGCCAATTAAATTTAAAAATAAGACAAACTCAACAAAATTACGCTTAAACCATTGCAAGCTTAACCATTTGGAATTGATTTTATGTCGCCATTCCGCTGGGTGGTCTAAAATAATTAACACCCATTTTCGCAAGAAAAATACTAAAAATAATAAAGACGCTTCAATTACTACAAACAGTGTCCAGGCTAAATAGGAAGTGGTTTCTATACCTTTAATTAAATTATTAGCGAGACTAAGCAGCATATGATAAATCAAGGTTGGCACTAAAAGCATTTCCTTGCCAAGATCAATTAACATCTTAAAGCCAAAAGAAGGAAACCCTTGGCGCGCCGATAATTCAACTTGTAAGGCTTTTTCTAAAGTGACACGAAATTCAATCAGATTCTCGTTCAAACTTTTCAAGTGAGAAATAGTTTTCTTATAATCACTTTCTAAATTAGTTAATTTCTTTAAATATTCGTTAAGGGCAACGTCAGTTAATTTTCGTTGCGATAAATAGGAAATATGCTTACTCAGATTATTTGCACGTGACTTTAATACACCATCCAAATGCACAATTTGCTTACTTAAAGCTGGTACTTGGTCACTAATTTCATTTAATAAACTAATGGAATTGCTTTTGTAAACAGCAATTTTCATTTGTTGGATTTGGTCTTTATAACGCGCGATCACTGATTGAGTATAAGCGTAGCTTGATCGCTCATTGGCATAAAATATATTACGCTCATCTTCGATGTAAGCCTTTCTATCCTCAATCGGATCAAGTTGCGCAAGGTGCGCATAAAGCACATTGACTTCATGTAACCATTGATTTTGTTGCTCTTGAAAAGCAAGCACATCTTTGACTTGTTGCTGCTTGAGGTTCAATAAACGATAAGATTGTAACTGCGCACTCAAGCGCGCATGAATTTCTTTTTTCAGCTGCAATAAATTAGCTAAATAAGATTTTAAATTCTCCAAAGACGCTAAGCGAGTCTTTTCAAGATGCAATAATTTTTTTTGATATGACAAATCAGCGCGGTATTCATTAATGTTGACTGTCTCTATGCGAGCTACTTTAGTGCCAAACATATTTAATACATCTAATTGATTATTTAATTCTTGAATGTTTTTTTCTAACCAAGCAATGTTTTGCTGCGTGTCACTTAATTCAATGGAAATACTGTCTAAATTAGATTTAGCGACTAAAATGTCCAACGCTGCCTTATCCACTAACTTTTTATTAGTTTTTTGCAAGCGAAATTGCATCACTTGCGCATCAACTTCAGCTTGCAGCGTTAGTAATTCTTCTTTGACTTGTTGTTCGCGATTTTTTAGTAATTCAATTTGTTTAGTCGCAAGCACTACCCGATCAAAAGGTGTATTTTCTTCCGCCGACATCGCGACAGAAGACAGGCCCAAATTTATAATCAGGCCAAATAACATGAGCCAACGATTAATCGGTAGCGAGAACCGCATAAGAGGCGACCTCATCTTTAAGTAATAATAGTAATAATAACCCAGGAAAACTGAGCACCACGGTCCAACTATAAAATTCAGCCCAACCTAATTGTTGCACCATAAAAGCCGCCAAAGGCCCAAGAAACACACGCCCAAGTGACGTTATAGCCGACAATAATGCAAATTGCGTTGCGGTAAAACGGTGATCACATAAAGACATCATAAAAGCTATTAAAGCCGCCGTGCTCAAACCACTGCAAAAATTCTCAATAAAAATTGCACTCGCCATTAAAACAAAATGCTTACCATACAAGGCCAATACCACAAACATTAAATTTGAAAACGCTTGTAATATGCCAAAAATAAATAAACCATTAAAAATAGGTAATCGCGTTAAAATCAAACCACCAACAAAAGCCCCTGAGATAGAGGCAAAAAAACTGACGAATTTATAAGCCAATCCGACTTCTGTTAAAGTAAATCCTAATCCATGCAATAAGAAATTAGTCATTAATTGCAATGCTAAAGCATCGCCAATTTTATAAAAAAGCAGAAATATTAATAACAAAACTATTTTTTCTCGTTGCAATAAATTCCAAAGCCCTTGGGTCATGGCTTTCATCATGCCTTGGCCAACAACTTTCTTTTCAGTGACAAGAGGCGCGAAATAAGTTCCAATCAAGGCAATGCTTAACACTAATGCCATCAATAAATACGTTGTCCGCCAACCAATGTACGCCGCCATCACCAAGGCCAATCCACCTGAAAATAACATCGCCATTCGATAAGCAAAAACAGAATAAGCAGCGCCTAAACCACGTTCTTCAGTCTTTAATATATCAGCGCGATAAGCATCAATTGCCACATCTTGCGATGCGGAAAAAAAAGCAATCGTTAAAGCCAACGCATAGACCACGCCGGGCTGAATCAAAGGGTCAACACCCGCCAATCCAATTAAAGCTAATATCAAACAAATTTGCGTCAGCATAATCCAACCACGCCGTAGTCCTAAAAAAGGAATACGCAAATAATCTAACAGCGGCGCCCAAAGAAATTTTAAAGTATAGGGGATGCCCACTAATGACAAAGCGCCAATCGCAGCTAGACTAACATTAGCTTCCGTCATCCATGCTTGTAGAGTAGAACCAGTCAAAGCCAACGGCAACCCTGAGGCAAAACCTAGTAATAAAACGGCAAGCAATCGCGGATTAATGATCTGAGGAAAAAAAGTAGCACTCATGGTAAAAAAATCACCAAATTTAACAATAAATTGTTCCAAATATTACCATCTAACGAACTCAATGTGAACCAAAACATATATAATAGAGAATACGGTGTCATTCTGAGCAAAGCTAAGAATCTCCGGCTTAGAATACATGGTAACTACTTGATGAAAATAGACATCTAGAGTTAGGATAACGTAGTATAAAAAAAATTAAAAAAATAAAAAACGAGGAACATATGAGTATCAGCGTATTTGATCTTTTCTCAATAGGGATAGGTCCGTCCAGTTCACATACCGTAGGCCCGATGAAAGCAGCTAATGCTTTTATTCATAAAATAAAAACCGCGGGCACACTTTCTAGCACTCACAGAATACAAATAGAATTATTTGGTTCTCTCGCTTTTACAGGTAAAGGTCACGGCACTGATAAAGCCATCTTATTGGGCTTAGAAGGTCAAACGCCAGAAAAAATTAATCCAGATATGATGACACCACGCACTAATGAAATAATGACTAACCATGTTATTTTGCTCGACAATTCTCATAAAATTAATTTTAACTATGTCTCTGATTTCATCTATAACTTTAAAGATTTGTTACCCGCTCACACCAATGGTATGCGCTATAGCGTTTTTAATTTCAACAATGAATTACTGACGCAAGAAATTTATTATTCTATCGGCGGTGGTTTCATATTAAATGAAGAACAAGCTTCTCATCCACATATTGCGGATACCTCTGATTTTCCATTTCCTTTCGCTACAGCAAAAGAATTATTAGATCACTGCGAAAAAAATAAAATAACTATCGCTGAATTAATGATGAAAAATGAATGCACTTTGCATAGCAAAGAAGAAGTGATATCACGTTTAATGCATATTGCCGCCATCATGCAACATTGCATTAAAAAAGGCTGTGAAACAGCAGGTATATTACCTGGTGGCTTAAATATTAAACGTCGCGCACCTCAGTTATACCAAAAATTACTAGCTAAAGGAAAACCAGCTTCAAAAGATCAAACAGATAGTATGGAATGGTTAAATTTGTATGCCATAGCAGTGAATGAAGAAAATGCCGCCGGTGGCCGCATTGTCACTGCGCCAACAAACGGCGCAGCAGGAATTATCCCCGCTATTTTACACTACTATTTAACTTTTTATCCGCAAACAAAACCTGAAGATATTGTGACTTATCTTTTAACTGCCGGAGCAATTGCGATTCTTTACAAAAAAGGCGCTTCTCTCTCCGGCGCTGAAGTGGGCTGCCAAGGCGAAGTTGGCGTTGCTAGCTCAATGGCAGCAGGCGCTTTAACGGCATTGTTAGGCGGCAGTATTTATCACATTGAAAATGCCGCTGAAATTGCCATGGAACATCATCTTGGCATGACTTGTGATCCGATTAATGGCCTAGTACAAATACCCTGTATCGAACGCAATGCCATGGGCTCTGTAAAAGCCGTGAATGCTTCAAGATTAGCGTTATTAGGTGATGGCGAACATTACGTTTCTTTAGATAAAGTCATTGCCACCATGAAACAAACTGGCAAAGACATGATGAGTATTTACAAAGAAACTTCCCAAGGGGGATTAGCAGCGAACTTACCTGAGTGTTAGCTGCAACTGTCAATTGTCATCCCGAACATAGCGAGGGATCTCCCGCTAATGTCGAGATCCCTCGCTATGTTCGATGACAATTTACTTCGGGAGGACATATAAAAAAATGACAACCAGAATTACAATGTTTTTGCTGGCGCAGACCCATAACCTTTTTCCAAAGTTTCTAAAAAGTCTTTAGAAATTTCTCTACCGCGCATATATCTTTCCTTCTTAAATTGCTTATATTCACTATAAATGCCATAACTCCCGCTAAAAAAACCGCCATATTCATTTGGTTGCTTCAAGTCAATCGACCTACCCAACAAATCTTTCGTCGCCTTAGGAAAAGCTAATCGATAAACATATTGAGATGTTTGCAAGGAATTATAGGCCCAATCAGCATAGTAAGCAGCGCAAATACCTATCGCTAGAACTGGATTCACACTAATAAAATATAACGACAAGTAACTTGCAACAATTAAAACATCTAAAAATACTTTCGTAGCTTTTTTTAATGCCGGCGAGAAAGAATTAAAACCAGTAAAGCTTTTATAAAGCTCTTTATAGTTATTTAAATTATCAATGTCAGTAGGTGATTCGAGTGCTTTGTCAGTGAATTTTATTAAGCTTGTTAATTGATGCAATCTATAAAGCACAGTTTCAGTAGGCTTTTCCCTCTTAAAATTTTCAATTTCTTTTATAATTTCCACAATGAGATCTTTTTCAGCAATTGAGATTATATCTAACTGCAACTGAGTGGTATTTTTCTCATCTCTCAATTTTCTAATTGAAGTTAGCAAATCTGCAACATCTCTTTCAGCATTAATTAACTGCTGCTGGATAGCGCATTGCAACTCAGACTCAGAAGTACCTTGATATATCTGGTAAGCTTTTTTAACAGTTTCTCTAGATAATTCAGGAATTTTAAAATCACCTTGTTCATTGATAAAAATAGGTTTGAACTTTTGCAACATAGACAAAATATATGGACTCATAGTTTACTCCTTATTTTTAATTGACAATTACCTTATAGAACTATTTGGCATTACCTTCTCTTGTTGTTCTTGTGCTTTATTAAAAAAAGCACTACACATATTCACACCTTCGGGATATTGTTCACGTTTAGCTCGCGAAAACTCAGCAAAAAAACCATAGGTTCCACTAAAGCAACCAAAATACACATTTGGAGTACTTCGACGTCTTAGATTACCATTATCATCAACGTATGATAAAGGATCCTGATCCTCACGTCTTCTAATATAATCCTCTGTTGTTAAAGTATAAAACAGAAGAGCCAGCGAGCCAGCTAAGCCAGATACTGCCATTAAGTTTGGTATTGATAATGCAATACCCGTAATAAAACCAATGAGGAGTGAATAATCAATAATCATTTTTAATGCTTTAGAAAATAGAACCGATTTGATCGGCTTACCTTCAAGTTCATGATAAAGATCTTGCAATGCTTTTAAACTATTAGTATCAAAAGGTGATTGACTAAGAGAGCAAGTTAACGAAATTGCTCTTAGTAATAAATATAATTGCTTTTCATTTAATTGCTTTTGAAGTTCAAGATCAATTTGAGGTAAAAAATCAGTCTCTAAAATATTAACTAAATCTTGTTGCCATAATGTTAATACATTCTTTTCTTTGGCCTCTTTTATCCATGCTTTTAAAATACTTAATGAACTATCGCATTCTGAACTAAATTGATTAATGCAGTCCCTACAATTATCAATAGTACAAATTCGAACTTCTGGTGATTTCATTAGATTTCTCATTTTATCAAGAATTATAATGCGTATATTATGCACACTTTTTCATTTTAATACAATCTTTACGCTTAAATATAACACATTGATTAAAAAGAAAATATTATCGACGATGCGATTTATGTTCATTTAATCGCTGTTTTTTCATTTTTCGTAATTGCCACAGGGTAATTACCGGCCCAGAAGCCACATACACAAAAAAGATCGCAAAAAGAATTTCTGGCGGATAAAGCGCAAAACCTGTAATTAAAAATACGAACAGGACGACGGTAAAAAAAGGCACCCTACCCTTAAAATCAATCGATTTAAAACTTGAATAACGGATCGTACTCACCATTAAACACGCGACGATTACCGTTAATGTTGCGGCGATAATAGAAAGATAAAAACCAGTTAAATCGTAACTTGCACCTATCCACACCAACGCAGCAATCACACCTGCGGCGGATGGACAAGGCAATCCCTGAAAAAATCGTTTGTCTTGCACTTGAGTATTAAACCGCGCAAGCCTAAGCGCCGTTCCTGCCGCTTGCAAAAATGCAATTAACCAACCGACTTTACCTAATTGAATTAACGACCAACTATAAACTACCAATGCAGGAGCAATACCAAATGAAACCATATCAGACAAACTATCAAATTGCGCACCAAATGGTGTTTGCGTATTTGTCATACGTGCAACTCTACCATCTAAGCCATCAGCAATCATCGCGATAAAAATTGCAATCGCAGCCGTATCAAACAACCCTTTCATTGCGGCCACTATCGCATAAAAACCAGCAAACAATGCTGCTGTAGTCAATAAATTAGGTAATAAATAAATACCGCGTTGGGGTGTTGTTTCTTGTTGGCTCATATTCATCCTCGTTCAAATGTTTTGACTGCAGCCTCTAATTCAGGATCTAAGGGCGCAACCACTGTAATACGTTGCTGAGTAGAAGGCAAAATAAACTCTATCGATTGCGCATGTAAAAACATACGCTTTAAACCCAATTTTCGTGCCTGTTGATTAAACGTGACATCACCATAACGATCATCCCCGGCAATCGGATGTCCTTGATGCGCTGCGTGCACGCGAATTTGATGTGTTCGGCCTGTATATAAAGCAACTTCCATCAACGATGCCTGTTTAAATTCTTTTAACGTTCGAAAAATAGTTAAAGCTGATTTGCCTGTCTTATCTACTTCAACCACATGTTTGCCACCGTCTTGATAATCTTTATGTAACGGCGCATCCACCACACGCTCACTCTTTTTCCATTTACCATAAGTCAATGCGACATAAATTTTTTTCACTTCACCTTGACGTAATAATTGATGGATCTCACGTAACACCTTACGTTTCTTAGCAATCACTAAACAACCCGATGTTTCAGAATCCAATCGATGTGCCAATTCTAATTGCGGTAAATGCGGATACATATGACGTAAAGCTTCAATGACCCCTACTCTAACGGTACTACCAACATGAACTGACATGCCGCAAGGTTTATTTAAAATTAGTAAATGTTCATCTTCATACAAAATACGACTAGCGAGTAAATTTGCAGTGTTCTTACTTGGCGGTAATTGTTTAGCTTTTTCTTCTAAATAAACCGGCGGCACCCTCACGGTATCACCTTGACGTAATCGATAAAAAGCCGAAACGCGTTTAGAGTTAACTCGCACCTCTCCCTTTCGCACTAAGCGGTAAACTCTAGATCGAGGCATGCCCTTAAATTGATTGATTAAAAAGTTATCAATTCGTTGGTCCTCTTGGTCAGCTGAAATAACAATATACTTCACTTCTGATTTTTTATTGTCTACTTTGTGCATATAAGCTCACGCCCTTCTCTCACTATTGGCTAGTGTCTCTTTTCATTTGATATAAAATCAAGATGTTGGTAGTATCTTGAAAGACTTTGCTCGAGACTGTAGTCCGAACAATAGCACTAATTGGTTGTTAAACAACCGTTTATTTATTTTAACGTGCATAAGCACTCAGAGATGCGGCTTAAGTTTTTATAGGAAATTTAGAGAAAAAGAGCGACTCGCAAAGAATTCTTGAAGTTCGAATAACGAACTGATTAAGGTAGATGTTTTAGAAAGTCTAAAAGCTACAACTATAAAAACGATAAAAGCCTTCCATGTGCAGCACATAATGGATGGAAAGTGAAACATGAATAGAATGCTAATTAACGCAACTCATAAAGAAGAAGAGTTGCGTATCGCACTCGCCTATGGACCGCGATTGCGTGATTTCTTTATGCAATCAACCTCGCGCGAACAAAAACAATCAAATATTTATAAAGGTACTGTTACCCGTATTGAACCTAGCTTAGAAGCTGCTTTTGTTGATTATGGCGAAGGTCGTCATGGCTTCTTACCGTTAAAAGAAATCGCCCGCTCTTGCTTTAAATCAAGTTATACCGATGCCGGCAGACGCCCTAACATCAATGAAGTGATCGAAGAAGGCCAAGAATTAGTTGTACAAATTGAAAAAGAAGAACGCGGCAATAAAGGCGCCGCTTTGACTACTTTCATTACTTTACCCGGCTGTTATTTAGTTTTAATGCCGAATAATCCCCGCGCTGGTGGTGTTTCCCGCCGGATAGAAAACGAAGAACGAGATGAATTACACGATGTACTTGGCTCACTGCAAGTACCTGAAGGTATGGGCTTAATCATACGCACTGCTGGCGGTGGTCGCTCTCAAGAAGAATTGCAATGGGACCTTGAAATTTTATTAAGACTTTGGGACGTGATTCAATCGACAGCAACAGAAGGCACCGCTCCATTTTTAATTTATCAAGAAGGTGATGCAGTCATTCGCGCCTTGCGTGATCACTTAAGTAAAGATATCGATGAAATTTTAATTGATCAACAAGAAGTATACGAAGGTGTAGTCAATCATTTGAAATTAGTACGTCCTGATTTTGCTAACCGAGTGAAATTATACAGTGATCCAACGCCACTCTTTACCCGTTTCCAAATCGAAAGCCAAATTGAATCCGCATTTCAACGCGAAGTGCGTTTACCTTCTGGTGGTTCAGTCATTATCGATCACACCGAAGCATTAGTTTCAATTGATATCAATTCAGCTAAATCAACTAAAGGCAGCGACATTGAAGAAACCGCATTAATGACTAACCTTGAAGCCGCCAATGAAATTGCTCGTCAATTACGCTTACGCGATATTGGTGGTTTAATTGTCATTGATTTTATCGATATGACACCATTGCGAAATCAAAAAGAAGTGGAAGAATGTTTACGTAAAGCATTGACCATTGATCGTGCGCGCGTACAAGTAGGACGCATCTCACGCTTTGGTTTGCTTGAAATGTCACGCCAACGTTTACGCCCATCTCTCGGTGATACCAGTCGTATTACTTGTCCACGTTGTTCTGGTCAAGGCACAATACGCGGCGTTGAATCGCTTAGTCTTTCTATCATGCGCATTATCGAAGAAGAAGGTTTAAAAGATAATACTTCACAAGTCAGAGCGATCATGCCAGTAGAAGTAGCTGCTTATTTGTTGAATGAAAAAAGACAAGCTATTAGCGATATTGAAAAACGTCAGGGTATCGTCGTGTTAATTATTCCTAGCGCTAATTTAGTGACACCACAATATGAAGTTGAGCGTATTCGAATTTCTGACATAAATGAAAAAGACGTTAAAACGCCAAGCTATAAAATAGCGATGAAACAGCAAGAAACAGCTACACAATTACCTACACCACCCATTGCTCGCGCACATCAAGAACCAGCGATCAAAACGATTTCAATGCAGGAAATACCAGCTGCACCACCAAGTTCTAACGAATCTTCCGCAAACAAAAATCAACCGGGTGTCTTAAAGAAATTATTTAATTTTCTTTTTGAAAAAAATGAAGACACAGACGCAAATACTAGCAGTCCACAATTTGTTAGGAATCCACGTTCTCAATCTTCATCTCGTCCAAGACCGCCTTATAATGCTAACGGCAATAACAATAACCGCCGTCGTCCTCCGCATCATAATCGCGGCAGAAGAAATGATAGAGATAGAAATAGACCTAGCGGTAACTTTAGATCACAAGATTCCCGTGATCCACGTTCACAAGATCAAAGACCTCAAGAAAATCGTCAACCTGATATGCGAACATCTGATCAACAACAGCGTTCACATGATCATCGTCCGCAAGAAAATCGACATCATGATCATAGATCGCAAGATAATCGACAATCACGAGATAGACATTATTCTCAACGTCAAGATGCACGCGACAATCAATCAACACCAATGCAAACCTCACAGCATGAAGAACATCATGTCACACTACCCACTTCTTCTCATGCAGAGACAAAAAGTTACGTTCCTCATGAAACGAATCATGCTCCCGTACATTTTCCAACACCAACAATTCCATTACCTGCGCCAACGCCAGTTGCTGCATTACCACAAGAAATTAATGTCAATCAAATTAACCCGCCAGCAACTACACAAACTGAGGTATCAGAAAATCCATCAACACCAACAACACATACACATAATAATGAAAGACGACATAAATCAAGATTTAAACCTCGTCGTCGCCATCACCGTCACTCCGGCAATCGCAATAATCAAGGCGAACCAACAGAACGCCGACCATTAGAAGGCGAAGATATTTACAACAAGAGCAAATCAGGTAGTGAAGAAAATTAATTTGTTATATGTGATTTTTTGAATAAAGGCGTCATCCCGAGCAAAGCGAGGGATCTCTAACTATTGTATTGAGGAGATCCCTCGCTTCGCTCGGGATGACACGGATAACAACATCACTCTTCATCCTGCCCCATTCTTCGAGCTCTAGAATGCAACATCACAGGAATATTATTTACAATCGGATAAGCAAGCCGATCAAATCGACAAAGTAATTCTCGATTTGCAGCATCATATAACAACTCCCCTTTACATACCGGGCATGCTAGAATTTCTAGAAGTGATTTATCCATAGTTATAGCGCTCATTCATTAGTGCTAGCATCTTACTCGGAAGTCAATCTAATGACAATGCAACCATTTAACATACAAGCCGCAGATCATACTTGGCAACCGATATTACAACAAGCGCTTCATTCCATCGACCAGCATTATCTTAACCATTTGTATCACTCAAAAGATTGGCTGCCAGGTCCCGAGCAAATCTTTAATGCTTTTTCTTTACCAATGACAAAAGTAAATTATGTTCTTTTCGGTGAATCACCTTATCCAAGAAAAATTTCTGCCAATGGTTATGCCTTTTGGGATGCAGCTGTAAAAAATCTCTGGTCTAAAACCGGCATGAGTAAAGAAGTAAATCGCGCGACATCACTGCGCAATTTTTTAAAAATGTTACTGGTAGCAGAAGGATTACTCGATCCGAAACATACCAACCAAGCTGCGATTGCCGCCATCAATAAAGACCACTTAATTCAAACCAATACCGAGCTTTTCCAACGTTTATTACAACACGGCTTTTTATTATTAAATACGACTCCCGTTTTACAAGCTGATGCCCCGAAGAAAGATGCTCGCGCATGGCAAGGCTTTACACAAATTATGCTGGAAAAATTATTAAAACTACGTCCGAATGTCACTTTGTTATTTTTTGGAGCAATAGCACAAAATCTTTCTTTTTCCTGTGTTAAGTCACATGAAAATCAACTACATGCTGAACATCCTTACAATATAACTTTCATTGAAAATCCGGTAGTTTTGAACTTTTTTAAACCACTCCATTTGCTATCTTCCGTTAAAAAAGATAAAGTTAGAGTTTCGTAGCCCAAGCTTTGAGGATGGCACATGCGCATACTGTTAGTGGAAGATGATGAGTCATTAGGCGAAGGAACACGCAAAGGTTTAATTCAAGATGGATACACCGTAGATTGGGTAAAGGATGGCCAACTAGCAGATCAAGCATTAAAATCAGAAAAATTTGATTTAATTGTATTAGATCTAGGCTTACCAAAATTGCCAGGTATTTCCATATTAGAAAATTTACGTGAACGCGGTGATACTACTCCCGTTTTAATTTTAACCGCGCATGATTCTATAGATGATAGAGTCAAAGGCTTAGATAGTGGCGCAGATGATTACTTAACCAAACCATTCGACTTATTTGAATTGCAAGCACGGTTACGCGCTTTACAACGACGTTTTGCATCGAGAGCAGAACCACTCTTAGTACACAACAATATTACGCTTGATCCGGCATCTCATACAGTGAAGTTAAATGATGAATTAATTAATCTCTCACGCCGCGAATTTGCTTTGCTACATGTATTGCTTGAAAACGCTGGACGAGTTTTGTCACGTGAACACTTAACGCAATCACTGTATGGTTGGGGTGAAGAAGTTGATAGCAACGCACTTGAAGTACATGTGCATAATCTTCGTAAACGTTTCGGTCAAGACTTCATTCGCACCGTACGCGGCATAGGCTATACGATTGAAAAGAGCAAAAATGACGAATGATCAAATCGATTCGATATTTTTTGCTCATCAGTCTGTTATTAAGCATTACAGTTGCTGCAGCAATAAATGGCGTTGGTAATTATCTTTTAGATGAACAAGTCATTCAACCTTACTTAGATGAACAATTAATTCGTGTTACTTCTTTAATTGATATTTTGTACGAATCCTCTGATAAAAATACCAAAATTCGCAAAGATCTCATGGGCTTCCTGGATACAGCCCAACCGATGACTCGACAGAAATTTTTTTTTCAAGTTTGGGACAAAAATAATAAGTTAATCATGCATTCGACCACCGATCAAAAAATGATTTTGAAAGATGCGCCTCTCGGATTCAGTGATCAATTGATTCATAATAATGATTGGCGAATTTATAGTGTCATGGGTAAAAATGGCAATATTAAAATTGTCGTGGCTGAATTATATAATTTACGTCGAGAACTAGGTGATGACATTGCGCAAAGTAATGCAAACATTCTTTTGATCACTTATCCGGTTTTCGGTATCTTAGTTTGGTTTATCATTAGTCTTGCTTTACGTTCGATTACCCGTGTTACTAATGAAATTTCAAATCGCGCGTCTACATTCTTAGAGCCAGTGCAAACTACGGAAATACCGATTGAAATTAAACCTCTTGTCGCGGAATTAAATGAATTATTGTTGCGGCTAAAATTAGCCTTTGAACGTAATAAACGTTTTTCCGCTGATGCAGCGCATGAATTAAAAACTCCGCTGGCTGCGTTAAAAACGCATGTACAAGTTGCGCAAAAGGCTGGAAATCAAAGTGAACGTAGCAAAGCCATGCAAAATGTTATTGAAAGCGTTGATCGCAGCTCGCACGTTGTTTCTCAATTATTAACGCTTAGTCGTTTAGGCGAAGAAGAATCACTCACTGATCTAAAACCATTCAACCTACATAAGTTAGCCACTGAAATTGTCGCCTATCTTGCGCCACATGCCTTAGAAAAAAATATTGAAATTGAACTTTTACCTAGCCCGAAAAACCCGATTATTCTCGGCAATGATACTGCCATTGGCATTTTAATCCGTAATATCGTTGATAATGCTATTCGTTACACCCCGCACGATGGTGCCGTTAAAATAGGCATTCGTTCTAATGCCACCGAAGTCACCTTTAGCGTTTCGGATACGGGAAATGGCATACCGATTGAATTACGCGAACGGGTATTTGAACGCTTTTTCCGGATTTTAGGCACTCAAGCTTCCGGCAGCGGCCTAGGGCTAGCTATTGTTAGTCAGATCGCCAAATTACACCATGGCGTTATTCGTTTAAGCACACCCAGCAACGGCCAAGGCTTGCAATTTGACGTAACATTTCCAAAATACGTCGCTAAAGGTTAAACTACCCCGTCAAATTCAAGGAATCTTAGTCCGTTATGTTAAAACGCCTCTTACCGCGCCAAGACCATTTTTTTAAATTATTCCAACGTGCAGCGGATAAATTAGCTTTGGCTGCGGCTGAATTCACTCTTTTGTTACAAAATTTAGATAATCAGCAGCTTTATGTCGATTCTATTGCCAAACATGAAGAAGAAGCAGATCAAATAGCCTATACAAATTTTGAACTTTTACATAAGACTTTTATTACACCTTTTGATCGTAATGATATTCATGAGCTCACCAGTAAACTAGATGACATTCTCGACTTGATTAATCGTATAGCGCAACGCTTCCCTTTTTATCATTTAAAAAGCGTGCCGATTGAAATAGTACAACTTTCTCAATTAAGCACCGAAGCCACTACTCATTTAAAAAATGCGATCTATGTATTACATTCTCTTAAGCACGCTACACAAATTTTTAAACTTTGCAATGAAATTGATAGAGTTGAAAGCAAAGCCCATGAAGTGGTGCTCCAAGGTGAAAAAAAATTATTTTTAGAAGAAAATGATTTTAAACAATTCTTCAAACTAAAAGAAATTTATGGCCATACAAAAATGGTCATTAATCGCTGCCAAGATGTGGCTAACATCTTAAAAGGTATTGTGCTTGAGTATTCTTAATCTCGACTTAGCCACCCTTATCGTCATCATTACCATTGCACTTGCATTGATCTTTGATTTTTTAAATGGTTTTCATGATGCCGCCAATTCCATTGCAGCTATTGTTTCTACTCGTGTTTTAAAGCCACATTGGGCGGTGATTTGGGCTGCATTTTTTAATTTTGTTTCATTTTTATTTTTTGGCGTACATGTCGCAATGACCATTGGTACCGGATTAATTGATCCAAGTATTATTGATACACAAATTATTCTTTCTGCATTATTAGGTGCGATTTTCTGGAACATCATCACTTGGTATTATGGATTACCTTCAAGTTCCTCACATGCATTAATTGGTGGTTTATTAGGCGCAGGCATAGCACGCGCAGGAACAGCACCATTAGAATGGGCAGGCATTTGTAAAGTACTTGCATTCATTGTGATTTCGCCACTCTTAGGCATTTTAATGGGTATGATTTTTATCGTTTGCATTACGCGATTGTTTTTTTACTCATCACCGCAAAAAGTTGACGGCTGGTTTCGTAAAATGCAATTTGTTTCTAGTGCATGTATTAGCTTAGGTCATGGTAGTAACGATGCACAAAAAACCATGGGTATCATTGCTATCTTACTTTATTCCAATGGCATGCTGGGTAATCATTTTCACATACCTGCGTGGGTGGTGATTATTTGTAATTTTGTGATTGCCCTAGGCACTTGTTTTGGCGGTTGGCGCATTGTAAGAACAATGGGAATGAAAATTACCAAATTAAAACCAGTGAGTGGTTTTTGTGCCGATACGGCTAGCGCGTTAACTTTAGCGCTTGCTACCCTGCTTGGGATCCCCGTTTCAACAACACATACCGTCACAGGCTCTATTATTGGCGTTGGCTCTATTAACGGCTTTTCTGCCGTGCGTTGGGGTGTCGCTAAAAATATTGTTTGGGCTTGGGTATTAACTATTCCCGCTGCAGGTATTGTTGCTGCAATTATATTCGCTCTACTCCAAGTGATTAAATTCATTACCAATATATAAAAATATTTTTTTCTTGTACGTTATTTTACTTATACGTTAAATATAGTTTATATTTTGAAAAATAAAAGGTTGGTTAAGATCTTGTTAAAATTTTAAATCTGATCGTTAATTCTGCATATTACACAGAACAATATTAAAACAAACTCATTATTATTTTTATAAAATTTTTATAATTTGCAAAGAAAGAACGAATCTAACAAATTACTCTGCAAAATATACAAATTATAAAATTAATTTTAAATTTCGCCGTGACACTTAACAAAGCGCTTAGGTATAATTCTTTTTATAAAATCATTTCATAAACACATTGCACACATTTAATTTAATGTCAGATTGATATTTTTTTTATTATCAATTTTTTATCATGAATTGCAGGAGCAAAATTATGTTCGATCTTCCATTGGATGTAGCTATCTCTCAATTAAGAACTAGAATTCGCGAAACAACTGTTGCCGTTGAGCAAACTTTAGCAGAAGCAATGATTTACTTTAGCTGTCCAGGTGATCTCCAAAAGGCAGTAGTTCGTTTAAATCAACACGCTAGCGGTGATGCGCGTAGGGAAATAAGTGCAAAGTTGCCCTTAATCACTAATTTATTAGGTAAACGAGAAGATAATGTTGCGCCTACTCCTGAAAATAATGTTGAACTTTTTTTAGAGCAAGGCAACATTATTGGTAAAAGATACAAGCAACAACTTGAAATACTAGAAGTATTACACCATCGTTTAATAACTTTGGAAAATCATGATGAAAATAAAGAAAACTTTGTTCCGCGTGCCGCCGCTGGCCAATAACTCTCCTAAATAACTGCTATACTTTATTGATAATTAAGCACCCGTATATGTAAACCATATACGGCTTGCATTTTATCTATAAAACAGAGTCTATATATTTATGGTCAAATATAAAAATAAATTCAAATATTTAGACGATGGCAGCCTTGATATCCAAGCATGGCTTGAATCCATTCATGAAAAATATCCTACGCTTAATATCACCGCATTAAAAAATGCTTGTGAATTTATCAATACCTTAACTAAAGGTATGACAACTTTTTATGGTAAACCTTACTTAGAACAAGGCTTAGAAATTGCTGACATATTATTAACTTTAAAATTAGATCAAGATAGTATTATCGCGGGTATTATCAGTAGCGCGCTTAACCTACCATCCTTACAAAATGATCACGTGCAAAAAATGTTAGGTGAATCCGTAATGAAACTGGTTGCTGGTATGCGTAAAACAGAATTAATTACTACATTACAACAAGAAAAAACTGGCAATCAAGTTCAAATGGATAAAATAAGAAAAATGCTTTTAGCTATGGCAACTGACATTCGTGTCGTTATTATTAAATTAGCTGAACGACTTGCTTTTATGCGCGGCATTAAAGCGATTCCACTTAATGATAGAAAACGTTACGCACAAGAAATTTTTGATATTTATGCACCACTGGCTAATCGTTTAGGCATTGGTCAAATAAAATGGGAATTAGAAGACTTAGCCTTTCATTATCAACAACCGAATCTTTATAAACAAATTGCAAATTTCTTGGTAGAAAGACGTGAAGCGCGTGAAACTCGTATTCATCATTTAATTGAGCAGTTAAAACAAAAATTAAAATCGGTAAATATTGACGCTTCTGTTCATGGTCGCGCTAAGCATATTTATAGCATTTATTTAAAAATGCAACGCAAGGATTTAGATCAGACCAATATTTACGATCATAGCGCTTTACGAATTTTAGTGCCCACACTAGAAGATTGTTACGCCGCATTGAGTATGATCAATAGTCTTTATCCACCTATCACTTCAGAATTTGATGATTACATCGCAAATCCCAAACCTAACGGATACCGCTCAATTCACTCAGCTATCATTGGTAAAGATGGCAAACATTTTGAAATACAAATTCGCACTCACGCTATGCATGAAGAAGCAGAACGCGGTGTCGCTGCGCATTGGTTATATAAAGAAGGCAATAAAACTGCAATTGATGATAAAGCAAAAATAGCTTATTTACGCCAATTAATTGATTGGCATCGTGAAGTAGCTACAGAAAAAATTACTAACAATGAAAAATTATCTGCTCTAGATGCCCAAGTTTATGTCATTACACCACAAGGCGACATTATTGATTTAGATAAAGGCGCAACTCCGATAGATTTTGCATATCATGTTCATAGCGAAGTTGGACATCGTTGTCGCGGTGCAAAAATTAATGGTCATATTGTGCCGTTAACTTATACCTTACAAACCGGTGATAAAGTTGACATTCATACCATTCCTGAAGGACATCCATCGCGAGATTGGTTAAATGCAGAACTTGGATTTGTCAAAACATCGCGCGCACGTAACAAAATCTTGCATTGGTTCAAACAACAAGAATTAACACAAGATATTACCGAGGGCCGTGAAATTCTCGAAAGAGAGCTTGCACGCAGTGGTTTAGGTAAAACAATTTCTTTAATAGATATTGCGCGTCATCTCCAATTGAAATCAGAAAATGATTTGTTGGCCGGCCTTGGCCGCGGCAATATCCGTATTGGACAAGTGCTGCATTCTTTACAACCTAAGACAGAAAAAACAATCATGCCTTTGGCACCTCCGCTTGCGCAAAAGTCAAATAATAGAATGAGTAATACAGCGATTGCAGGAGCATCCGATTTATTGACGCGTTTCGCTAAATGTTGCAAACCAATACCAGGCGATCCAATTATTGGTTATATTACGCAAACAAGTGGTATTTCCATTCACCATAAACAATGCCCTAATATTAAAAACTTAATTAATCCTAATCGCTATATCCCTATTGATTGGGACAATGAAAAATCTAATGCCTTCGTCACGGATTTAAAAATTTTAACCGAAGATCAAAATAAGATATTACATGACATCACAGCGCTGTTTGTTAATGAAAAAATTAAATTACTTAATTTTAATTCCAATACCAAACGCGACCATGGCAAAATTGTTATTTTAGTCACCTTAGAAATATTCAATATGACGCAATTAAAATCAATCCAACAACGCATTGAAAAACTCCCCGGCGTCATCGAAGTAATGCGAGTTAAGTAGAATTCTTATCTAACTCCCGCAGCTGCGCCAATTTTTCTGCAATTTTCAACTCTAAACCACGTCCTGTAGGTTTATAATATTGTCGTTCGCCCAATTGCTCAGGAAAATATTTTTCCCCCGCAGCATAGGCACCAGGCTCATCATGCGCATACCGATAAGCTTTCCCGTAATCAAGATTCTTCATTAACTTAGTTGGAGCATTGCGCAAATGCAAAGGCACTTCAAGTGAACCATGTGTCACCACATCTTCTTTTGCAGCATTAAACGCAACATAAACAGCGTTACTTTTGGCAGCAACCGCTAAAAATACAATTAACTCAGCAATCGCAAGTTCACCTTCTGGTGAGCCTAATCGCTCATACACCGCCGTTGCATTGACAGCAATTTCAAGCGCACGCGGATCAGCAAGACCAATATCTTCTGATGCAACACGAATCATACGTCTAGCAATATATAATGGATCGCAACCGCCATCCAACATACGACAATACCAATATAAAGCGGCATCTGGCGCAGAACCACGAATAGCTTTATGCAAAGCTGAAATTTGATCATAAAACGCTTCGCCTTGTTTATCAAAACGACGTAAATTTACTTGCAATACTTGCGTTAACATTTCAGCAGAAACAATAAGTCGATGATTGTTATCCGTTGGCAAATCGGAAATAACTTCTAGTAAATTGAGTGCAGAACGTGCATCACCATCCGCAGCTTGCGCCAATACTAAACGTAACTCGTCAGGAAATTCTATCTTGCTATTACCTACACCGCGCTCAGAATCATTCAGAGCCACATCAATGACCCGTAAAATATCTTTTTCATCTAAACGCTTTAAGACATACACACGGCAGCGAGATAGTAATGCATTATTTAATTCGAATGAGGGGTTTTCGGTAGTAGCACCAATAAAAATAAATGTGCCATCTTCGATAAAAGGTAATAGCGCATCTTGCTGACCTTTATTAAACCGATGAACTTCATCGACAAATAGCAAAGTAGCACGTTGTTTTTCCACTCTATTTTGTTTGGCTTTTTCTACCACCAACCTAATTTCTTTTACTCCCGCCGTAATTGCAGATAGCCTCATAAAATCAGCATCCGCATTATTGGCAATGATTTGTGCCAATGTCGTCTTACCGGTACCCGGAGGACCCCATAGTATCATTGAGTGTAAAATACCCTGAGAAATGGCTTGATATAATGGCTTCCCTGCAGAAAGTAAATGATCTTGACCGACAAATTCAACTAGCGTACGGGGCCGCATGCGAGTCGCAAGCGGTTGAAAAGAAGAAGCCAAGCTATTATTTTCGTTTGGTTTCATCGATGACATCGATATTGGCCGTTTTTTTGAAGATAAATAATGAATCCGGCAAATCAATATTAGACTGCATGTTTTTAAATACAATATGCGTACTATGTCCTAAATGATCTTGCAAACGCATTTCTTGTAAGTTTTCACTGTTAAAACCCATTTCTACCGCAGCAAAAACACTATCTTCACTACGCGGTGTTAACACATACCAAGTTAACGAAGAACCTTTTTTCATCTGGGTTTTAACAACATAATCTTTATCAATCGTTGTATTTTCATGACTTAATAATAATGCAGGTGATTCTCCCGTAGCATGATGTAAAGCCCGAATGGTCACTTGCTCAAGATCAGGATCAAATATCCATAGTTTTGCATCATTCGCAATAATAAGTTGAGGGATAGGTTTTTTAGTTTCCCAACGAAATTTTCCTGGACGCAATAATGCCATATTTCCATTGGATTGCTGAATTGCTTTACCGTGATTATCTAAAATAGTTTGGGTGAAATTTGCTTTCATACTATGCAAAGAAGATAAACGCGACTCAAGCGAAACATCTGCAGCCGTTGCCGCCAATGGAAAGATACTTACTAAGCAAAAGAAAGCTAAATTTAATATGATGCGACTTATTAATTTACCCATTTGATATCCTCTTATTCAGTCACAGCGCCTGCCAAAACTTCACGCGAACCAGTATTATCAACCGAACTAACAATGCCCGCTATTTCCATGTCTTCCATAATACGCGCTGCACGGTTATAACCAATACGTAAACGACGTTGCACTAATGAAATCGAGGCCCGCCTACTTTCAGTGACTATCCTCACAGCTTGATCATACAAGGCATCTTGCTCACCACCACCCATTTCGCCATCGCCACTGGCACCAGCTTCACTGGTAGTCTCCGTCACTTCATACAAGTATTCTGGTTCACCCGCACTACGCCAAGCAGCAACAACACGATGCACTTCATCGTCAGCAACATAAGCGCCATGAACACGAATTGGCACACCAGCGCCAGGAGGCAAATAAAGCATATCACCATGTCCTAACAATTGTTCTGCACCCTGCTGGTCCAAAATAGTGCGTGAATCGATTCGTGAAGAAACTTGAAAAGCAACACGCGTAGGGATATTTGCTTTAATTAATCCCGTAATCACATCGACCGATGGCCGTTGCGTCGCAATAATTAAATGAATACCCGCAGCACGAGCTTTTTGTGCGATACGAGCAATTAAATCTTCTACTTTTTTACCAACGACCATCATCATGTCTGCCAATTCATCGACGACAACAACGATGATAGGCAATTGCACTAATTCTTGTTTAGCTGATTCTGGATCAGAAACTAAAATGCCTGGCATAAGTAAAGGTTGGCCTTGTTTAGCCGCATCAGTAATTTTCTGATTGTAGCCAGCAATATTTCTGACACCAAGCGCAGCCATTAAACGATAACGTTTATCCATTTCTGCAACACACCAACGTAAAGCATTGGCTGCATCTTTCATATCAGTAATAACAGGTGTCAATAAATGTGGAATACCATCATACACTGATAATTCCAGCATTTTAGGATCAATCATAATAAATCGTAATTGATCAGGCGTTGCTTTAAATAACATACTCAACAGCATCGCATTCAAACTAACAGATTTACCCGAACCGGTAGTACCTGCCACTAACAAATGCGGCATTTTAATTAAATCAACCACAACGGGTGAACCAGAAATATCTTTGCCTAACACTAGGCTGACAGGTGAACGTGATTGCGCATAGCGTTGCGATTCAAAAATATCGCGTAGTGTCACCAATTCGCGATTTTCATTCGGAATTTCAAGCCCTATCACAGATTTACCCGGAATCACTTCAACCACGCGCACACTAACTGCCGACAACGAACGCGCAATATCTTTTGCTAATCCCGTAATTTTGCTGACTTTAACACCCGGAGCTAAATCAAGCTCAAAACGAGTAATCACCGGCCCCGGTAAAACGGCAACTACACGCGCTTCAACACCAAAATCAGATAAACGTTGTTCGACTAATTGGGATAATTCTTCGAAAGAAATATTAGCGAACGGTTTATCAGTCATGGTTGGTGTTGGATTTAATAAAGTAAATGGCGGTAAAGTTCCCGGCGCCAAACGTAACAGCGGATCAATTTCTACGACTTTCTTTTCACGCACTACAGGCGTTTGTTCTTTAGCAATAATCACTGGAACAGATTTTATTGCAGGTTTTGGCGCAGGCAATAAAGCAGGTTCAATAATAATAGGTTCCGCCCGCTCTTCCAATTCAGGGCTTTTAGTATTAGCTAGCTGTTGTTTCACCGCGCGTAATTTTTGATTATCTCTACGTAATTCAGCTCTTTTTTCACGATAAGCTTGAAAGGTTGTTAACGAAGTAGAAACTTTTTCACCTAACATTTCGATTAATGCAAGCCAAGACAAGCCGGTTACAAATGTCACGCCGCATAATAATAATGTAATGAGTATTAATGTACTGCCAGTTTTATTAAAGAGCGCAGATAAACCTGAACCTAATAAATCACCAATAATACCACCAGCTTCCGCTGGTAAATGCGATTTTGTATGTAAATAAAAACTTCCTAAAGCACAAGCACCAGAAATAAAGAATAACCAACCAAGTGCTTTATAAATCCATTCGCGCGATTTCTTTTTTGTTGGGTCTACGTCTTGTTCACGCATGCCTAACCAACTGGTAAAAATAATTAAGGCAGGAAATAAATAGGCAACTAAACCAAATAGCGAAAGAAAGACATCTGCAAGCCAAGCCCCTACTCTGCCACCAAGATTAGCCACATGTTCACCTAGGCCAGTACTCGACCAACCAGGATCTTTCGCTTGAAAGGTTGCCAAAGCTAAAAGTAAAAATAATGCACAAGCAATCGATAGAAGAAATAATCCTTCCCGTAAGCGTGATCGCATCTGCATTGAAAGTGGACTGCGTTGTTTGTAATCCGTGACTTGTTTATATCTATTCTTCATAATTTACTTAAAATTCAGTTAATTGTTTACCTCTTAAATACGTTCTCGTACTATATACCGCTTTGCTGCAATGAGAAACAGGAACAATGCCAAATCATCATAGATTAATTATTTTAGGCTCAGGCCCAGCCGGTTGGACCGCTGCAGTTTATGCAGCACGCGCAAATTTAAAACCAGTGATGATTACCGGCCTCACTCCGGGCGGTCAACTAAGCCTCACCACCGATGTCGACAATTGGCCAGGTGGCATCCATGGCCTCCAAGGCCCCGATTTAATGGAAAGCATGAAAGCCCATGCAGAGCGATTCAATACCCAAGTTATTTACGATGAAATTACGTCTGCTGACTTACAACAACGCCCATTTGTCTTGAAAGGTGAAGCTAGCTATACCTGTGATGCCTTAATTATTGCAACAGGCGCCAGTGCACAATATCTAGGATTGGCTTCCGAAGAAAAGTTCAAAGGCAAAGGTGTCTCTGCCTGTGCTACCTGCGATGGTTTCTTTTATCGCAATCAACATGTCGTCGTCATCGGCGGCGGTAATACTGCCGTTGAAGAAACCATTTATTTAGCTAATTTAGCAGCTAAAGTTACCCTAATTCATCGACGTGATAAACTACGTGCAGAAAAAATCATGATAGACCACTTAATGGAAAAAGCCGCAAGCACGGGTAAAATTGAATTCGCTTGGAATAGCGTTGTCGACGAAATCCTAGGCAATGATAGTGGTGTCACTGGCGTAAGCATCAAAGATGTCATCACCAATCAGACTCGTGAACTTGCAACCAACGGTGTCTTTATCGCGATTGGACACAAACCGAATACCGACATTTTCCAAGGCCAACTCGACATGGAAAATGGCTATATCAAAATCAAAGGTGCCGGTTCCCACGCGACTTCAACTAAAATTGCTGGCGTATTTGCCGCAGGCGATGTGGCTGATCCTCATTATCGCCAAGCCATTACAGCCGCAGGCACAGGGTGTATGGCTGCATTGGATGCTGATAAATATTTGGATAGTTTGTAACGTTAAGGCTATAATTAGCGACGGTCAATCATTTGACCTTTAATCAATAACATTCAACAAGAGAACAGAAATGGCGAAAGAAGAACAAATTGAAATGGAAGGAACGGTGATTGATGCCTTACCCAATACCATGTTTCGTGTCGAACTAGATAACGGTCATGTGGTCCTAGCTCATATCTCCGGTAAAATGCGCAAAAATTATATTCGCATTTTAAAAGGTGACAAAGTAACCGTAGAAATGACACCTTACGACTTATCTAAAGGCCGTATTACTTTCCGTCATAAAGAAGGTGGTGGTGGAAAACCGCAAACACCGGCGGCGTAACCTAATTAACATTGGTTACTTCGGTGTCCTCGATTAAAAATTTAAGCTTACCCTTATCTGCTGTTACTTTAACATGCCCACCATTGCTGAGCTTACCAAAGAGTAATTCTTCAGCAAGTGGTTTTTTGATTTGTTCTTGAATCAATCTAGCCATAGGACGGGCGCCCATGTTTTTGTCATAACCATTTTTAGCAAGCCAAGCTCTCGCTTCAGAATCAACTTGCATCACGACATGTCGCAATTCCAATTGCGTTTCCAATTCAGAAACAAATTTATCAACCACTGATAAAATTGTTTTAGCGTCAAGCGCTTTGAATTGAATAATCGCATCTAAACGATTACGAAATTCTGGTGAAAATACTCTTGTCACCGCCGACATCACATCCGTTGTGCTATCTTGAGCTGTAAAACCAATATTACCTTTATCAATAATATCGGCACCGGCATTTGAAGTCATGATAAGCACCGTATGACGAAAATCTGTTTTGCGTCCGTTCATATCAGTCAATGTACCATGGTCCATGATTTGCAATAATAAGTTATAAACATCAGGATGAGCTTTTTCAATTTCATCTAATAACACAATGGAATGAGGCGTCTTATTCACCGCTTCCGTCAACAAACCGCCTTCATCGTAACCAACATACCCAGGGGGCGCGCCAATCAAGCGTGAAATAGAATGACGCTCCATGTACTCAGACATATCAAAGCGCAACAATTCCACACCTAATATTTTTGATAATTGTTTACATACTTCAGTTTTACCAACACCGGTAGGACCAACAAATAAAAATGATCCAATAGGTTTACTAGCGTCTCTCAATCCCGACCGCGCAAGTTTAACTGCAGCACCTAATGTTTCAATCGATTCATCTTGACCGAAGATCATCATTTTAAGATCACGGGTTAAATTCTTTAAAACTTCACGATCAGAAGCCGAAACATTCCGCTCAGGAACACGAGCGATTTTAGCCACCATTTTTTCCATGTCGATGACGTCGATAATTTTTTTACGTTCTTCTTCCGGCAATAAATATTGATACGCACCAACTTCATCAACTAAGTCGATAGCCTTATCAGGTAAATGTCTATCACTTATATAACGCGCTGATAATTTTGCTGCGGCTTCTAAACCTTCATCAGTATATTTAACGTTATGGTGTGCTTCAAATCGATCACGTAAACCTTTTAATATCTCAATTGTTTGCTCTACGCTTGGTTCTTTAACATCAATTTTTTGGAAGCGTCTATCCAATGCATGGTCTTTTTCAAAAATACTACGATATTCTTTATAAGTTGTAGAGCCAACACATGTCAGGTCACCAGAAGCTAGTAATGGTTTTATTAAATTTGAAACATCCATTAAGCCACCGGATGCAGCACCTGCACCAATAATTGTGTGAATTTCATCAATAAATAAAATTGCACCTTTTTGTTCTTTTAATTGATGCAATACACTCTTTAAGCGTTTTTCAAAATCACCACGATATTTTGTTCCGGCTAACAAACTACCTAAATCAAGGGAATAAATAATACTATCAAATAAAACAGAAGGAACTTTTTGTTCTATGATTAATCGTGCTAATCCTTCAGCGATAGCCGTTTTACCTACACCCGCTTCACCAACTAATAAAGGATTATTTTTGCGTCTACGACATAATACTTGAATCGTACGTTCAATTTCTTCTTCGCGCCCAATTAAAGGATCAATTAATCCCATTTTTGCCCGCGCATTAAGATTTGCAGTATACAATTCCAACGGACTAGTGCCATTTTCATCACCCATTGCTTCTGAATCTTCAGAATAATGTTGCGTAAATGGATGGTCTTCACGCGCAGGTGTTTTTGGTTTTGCTGTGCCATGAGCAATAAAATTGATGACATCAAGACGGCTAATATTTTCTTGACGAATAAAATAGACACTCTGACTTTCTTGTTCACTAAAAATAGCCGCTAGAATATTCGCACCAGATACTTCTGTTTTGCCTGACGATTGAACTTGAAAAACCGCGCGTTGAATAACGCGTTGAAAGCCAAGTGTTGGTTGAGTATCACGGTCATGAATATTGAGGGGAATAACAGGTGTCGTGCGATCAATAAATTCTGTGAGATTGCTCCGTAGTCGATTGATATTTGCGCCGCAGGCTTTCAGGACTTCTAGCGCTGATGTATTGTCTAAGAGCGCGAGTAAGAGATGTTCTACCGTGACAAATTCATGGCGCTTAGTACGCGCTTCCTTGAATGCCACATTCAATGTGTATTCTAGTTCTTTGTCTAACATTGCATACCCCTCCTCTTACTATCATACCGCAACCTCAGTCGTACACATTAATGGAAATTCATTTTCTCTTGAATAATCAATAATCTGCACCGCTTTAGCCTCAGCATAATCCTTCGCAAACGTACCGCAAATTACCATTCCATTTAAATATGCTTCCATTGTGACTTCTGACGCTTTTATTCTGTCCATAAAAAAGAATTTTTCTAATATTTCGATGACAAATTCCCGGGGCGTAAAGTCATCTTTATGTACCCACACATGGAAAAGGGACGGCTCTTTTTCTTTTATTTCCTTTTCCAAACTTTCTGTATATTCTTTATTCAGCTCAAATTTCATCTCTCTCACCCTTCTTATAGTCGATAAAGTATGGAATTTCCTTAAAGCGGAAATTATTTTTTAAATACTGCAAAAACATTGAAATATAGCTAGAAATTAAAGCGATTGTTTAACGATATTTGGCGAAATTATACACGAAAAAACGCGAATGTATAGTTCTTAAACATAGGAATTGCAGCTTACCCGTGAACGTGCACGGGCTTTCTCATCGTTTCAAGAAAAACCGGGCACGCACGCGGGCACGTTGGCGCCTGAACCATTATCTTTACATATTCTTTATTATCGCTGCTCCAAAGCCTGAACAACTGACTTCATGGGCATTTTCCATTAAGCGGGCAAAGTCATAAGTCACTGTTTTATCGGCTATTGCACCTTCTACGCCTTTTACCACTAATTCTGCAGCTTCATGCCACCCTAAATGGTTTAACATCATTTCAGCTGAAAGAATCAGCGATCCAGGGTTAACCTTATCCAGCCCAGCATACTTAGGCGCGGTACCATGGGTAGCTTCAAATAGTGCTACTTTTTCGCCAATATTTGCTCCTGGCGCAATGCCAATGCCGCCCACTTGAGCAGCTAGGGCGTCAGAGATATAGTCACCATTCAAATTTAAAGTGGCAATTACGCTATAGTCGGCAGGACGCAATAAAATTTGCTGTAAAAAAGCATCCGCGATCACATCCTTCACCACGATATCTTTACCGGAATTTGGATTTTTAAATACTTGCCAAGAACCGCCATCCAAAGGTTTTGCGCCAAATTCATCCCTAGCCACAGCATATCCCCAATCGCGAAAAGCGCCTTCGGTATATTTCATGATGTTGCCTTTATGTACTAAGGTGACTGAAGATTTGTTTTGAGCGATAGCATATTGAATAGCGCTTCTTACTAAGCGCGAAGTACCCTCTTCAGAAACCGGCTTAACACCAATACCACAATGTTCAGGGAAACGAATTTTTTTAACCTTCATTTCTTCGCGTAAAAATTTAATAACTTTTTTAGCTTCAGGACTATCCCCCGCCCATTCGATACCAGCATAAATGTCTTCGGAATTTTCACGGAAAATCACCATGTCAGTTAACCAAGGCTCTCTTACTGGACTTGGTACGCCTTTAAAATATCGCACTGGACGTAAACAAACATACAAATCTAAGTCTTGGCGTAAAGCTACATTTAATGAACGAATGCCACCACCTACAGGGGTGGTTAATGGTCCTTTAATGGCGACAACATATTCGCGCATAGCATCAATGGTTTCTTCTGGTAACCATGTATCATTACCATATAATTTAGCGGCTTTTTCGCCGGCATAAATTTCCATCCATTGCAAACTGCGTTTGCCTTGGTAGGCTTTATTGACTGCAGCATCAACCACTTGTTTCATCACCGGGGTAATATCTACACCAGTACCATCACCTTCAATAAATGGAATGATAGGATGATCAGGAACATTTAAACTTAAATTTTGATTGACGGTAATCTTTTCGCCTTTGCTTGGAGTTTGGATATGTTTGTAAGCCATGCGGTTTCCTTTATTGTTAACCGAAAAAATGCGCCCTCATTCTAGAGTTTAGGGATATTGATCTGCAAGCATAAGTTTTGATGTGCTATCCTACGCCGCATGAATAAATTACGCATAATCGTTGGCATGTCCGGAGGAGTTGATTCTTCTGTTGCTGCTTTTTTACTCAAAAAAGCTGGGCATGATGTTGAAGGTGTATTCATGAAAAATTGGCAGGGAGATGATACTGAAACCTATTGCCCTGCAGCGAAAGATTTGGCGGACGCTCAAAGTGTCTGCGATCAGTTGCAGATTCCATTACAATTAGTCAATTTTGCCGATATGTACTGGCAACGGGTATTTTCACATTTTCTTGATGAATATCGCGCAGGTAGAACGCCCAATCCCGATATTCTCTGTAATAAAGAAATTAAATTTAAGGCTTTTTTAGATTATGCTAAACAACGCGGAGCAGATTTGATTGCTACCGGGCATTATGTCAGGAAAAACAATATTGTTGAGCGAGTACAATTGTTAAAAGGGTTAGATCCAAATAAAGATCAAAGTTATTTTTTGCATGCGCTATCGCAAGAACAAATAGCTGCAAGTTTATTTCCTATTGGCGACTTAGAAAAAACTAAAGTAAGAATGATCGCTGAAAAGTTAGGCTTAAAAAATCACGCAAAGAAAGATTCTACCGGTATTTGTTTTATCGGCGAACGTAAATTCAAGCAATTTTTAAATGATTACTTACCAGCTCAACCTGGCCCAATTCAAACGCTTGAAGGTAAAACCATCGGACAACATGACGGTTTAATGTTTTATACCATAGGCCAACGCCAAGGATTATGCATAGGCGGCTTAAAAGATAGCGTCGAGGCACCTTGGTATGTCGCAGAAAAAAATATCGAGCAAAATACCTTAGTGGTCGTCCAAGGGACTGACCACCCTGCTCTATTTAAATCAAAACTAGTAGCATCAGCGATACATTGGATTGATCGAACCCCGCGATTACCTTACCTGACTAAAGCCAAAACCAGATACCGTCAACCCGACCAAGCCTGCAAGTTAGAGCAACAGCAAGATGGCAAATATCTTGTCACTTTTGCTGAACCGCAAAGAGCGGTCACGCCCGGCCAATCAATTGTTTTTTATGACGAGGATATTTGCCTCGGGGGTGGTATTATTGAAAGTTAACACTAGAGGATTAGAGGAGAATAGGATGGACAACAGGGACAATCACGCGCTAATGGCGATTTCACCCCTAGATGGTCGCTATTATGAAAAAATGAACTCATTACGAGCCATTTTTAGTGAATTTGGTTTAATTCGCTTTCGCGTTATCGTTGAAATCCGTTGGCTAGAGATGCTATCAGAACATGGTAACTTGGCAGAAATGCCCCCTTTAAGTGTGCATGCAAAAAAACTTTTAGATGACATCATCAACAACTTTTCTGAAAAAGATGCTTTACGGATTAAACATATTGAATCTGGAATTAATCATGATGTCAAAGCCGTTGAATATTTTATTAAGGAACGCATTAGCGGTAATGAAGAATTGGCTGCATTAAGTGAATTTATTCACTTTGGCTGCACTTCTGAAGATATTAATAATCTCGCTTACGGTTTAATGTTGCAAACCGCTCGCAAACAATCCTTACTACCTGCATTGGATGATGTGCAAGGTTTACTGAAAAATATGGCGCATACTTACGCTAATCTTGCCATGCTGTCACGTACGCATGGTCAAGCAGCAACACCGACAACTGTTGGCAAAGAATTTGCAAATGTCATTGCACGCTTACAACGTCAAATCGAACAATTAAATAACGTGCAAATCTTAGGTAAATTAAATGGTGCCTCAGGAAATTATAATGCCTTGACCGTGACTTATCCTAAAGTAGACTGGCAAGTGTTAAGCAAAAATTTTGTTAATAAACTTGGCCTAACTTGGAACCCTTATACGACACAAATTGAACCGCACGATACTTTGGCCGAATTCTTTTCAGCCATGATTCGCATCAATACTATTTTAGTTGATTTTAACCGCGACGTTTGGGCTTATATTGCGATTAATTATTTTAAGCAAAAATCAGTTTCAAATGAAGTTGGTTCATCAACCATGCCACATAAAGTTAACCCAATTGATTTTGAAAATGCAGAAGGCAACTTAGGTATTGCCACGGCATTATACGAACACATGATTTGCAAATTACCTATTTCCCGTTGGCAAAGAGATTTATCGGATTCTACCGTATTACGTAATATGGGTGTCGCATTAGGCCACTCATTATTAGCCTTTCAATCCACTTGCAAAGGTTTAATGAAATTAGAACCAAATCCCGAAATGCTTGCTGCTGATCTCGATAAACATTGGGAAGTGTTGGCCGAGCCCATTCAAACGATTATGCGAAGATTTAAATTGGAACAACCGTATGAACAATTGAAAGCATTTACTCGGGGCAAGGCTATCGACAAATCTACTTTGCAAGCGTTCATTAGTGAATTATCCTTACCTAATGACATCAAGCAAAAACTGTTACAAATGACACCGGCAGATTACACCGGTTTAGCTGAAGAATTAGCAAAACGGATTTAATCCAGCAAAGCAAGACGTTGCAAATAATGTTTAAGGATGAATTATGTTTAAATCGTTTTACCAAAAGATGCGTAAGAAGCTCACTCATTGGCTGACTTATGAACCACCATCCGATGAAATCATGCCCTATGATTTCAGCCGTCTTAAATATGAAATTAGACCCGGTGATGTTTTACTGATTGAAGGCCGCAGCAGAATAAGTAGCGTGATTCGAACGATTTCTCAAAGCTCATGGACACATGCTGCACTTTATATTGGCCGCATCATTGATTTTGAAGATGAAGAAGTACAAGGCATTATTAGCCAACATATCGATGCCAAAGATAATTCTCGTTTAATCATCGAAGGCATGTTAGATCGCGGCACCATCATTTCAACGTTAAGCAGCTATCGTAATCATCATATTCGCATTTGTCGCCCCATTGGGATCACACCTTCTGACATGCATCTCATTTTAAATTATGCGATCAAATCATTAGGCCAGCCTTACAATGTCAGGCATTTATTAGATCTCGCGCGCTTTATGTTACCTTGGACGATATTACCGCGTCGTTGGGGTTCTTCATTATTCCGAACATCAACGGGTGAGGCTGAAAGCGGTATATGTTCGTCACTGATTGCTGAAGCATTTACTTCAGTACAATTTCCAATTCTGCCTTTTGTAAAACCAGATGAAATTACGGGTGTCGAAATTTTTCAACGCAACCCTCATTTATTTACGCCAAAAGATTTTGACTATTCACCCTATTTTGAAATTATTAAATATCCTTTATTTAACCCTGATGAACCCCTCCCCTATTATCGTCGCTTACCATGGACTAAAAGTGGTTTCTTACACCAAGATAAAGGCATATTAAGTGAACCACGTAAAAAGAAAAAACATTTTTTCAGTAAGCGAGATGCTGAAGAGAAAAAAATAGAACCCCAAGCAGAAGAACCAGAAAAAAAAGATAATACTGATAATAGTTAATGTGAATAAAACTTATTACTGTAAGGAGAATCAAATGTATATCAACTCAATCAAGAGTCATCCTGCAATCTTCATAGCCTTAACAATACTATTACCAACGACAACCCTAGCTTTCATGTGCCCAACAAATTTCAGTCAAATCGAAATCGGCGACAAAATAGAAGATGTTGCCAGTAAATGTGGCGCACCCGATAAAGAAGTAAAAAGCACCGAAGAACCCAATGCTCCGCAAGAATGGAATTATTATCTTCCCCAAACGGTTGAAACCGGCACAAGCCAACAAACACAAGGGACAATGAAAGCCTCATTTGCTTTTGATAAAGATGGCAAGGCCATTAACCTTACCGTCAACGGTATTGGTGTTGGCGCAACAACCATTTGCGGCCCAAATATCAGCTTAGGCAGCAGTAAAGATTCTGTTAAATCCGCTTGCGGCGCACCTGCATTTATTACCAAACAAGAAGCTGACCTGAGTTCAACTGATAAACCCAAAAAAATTGTAGTTTATACTTACAACGGCAATCCGGTAGTCAATCTGAGATTTGAAGATGGAATTTTAGTTAGCAAAGAATAATGACTAAATATAATTATGAGAATTATATATGACAATTTCATATGATGAATTTGAAAAAGTTGATATAAGATCAGGCACAGTTCTTAAAGTTGAATTATTTCCTAAAGCTAAAAAACCAGCTTATAAAGTATGGGTTGATTTTGGTACTGAAATTGGCGTCAAACAAACTTCAGCACAAATTACTGCTCACTACACCCCTGAATCATTAATTGGCCGCCAAGTTGTAGGCTGCATAAATCTAGATAATAAAAATATTGCCGGCTTTACTTCTGAATTTTTGATGGTCGGATTTCCTGATCAAAATAATGAAGTATGCTTAATAACTGTTGATCCCTCTGTAGAGAATGGCAAGAAAATGTTTTAAGAGAATTAACATACAAAATTTCATAAATTGAAGTAAAAAAATTACCTACGGTTTGAATTTCTTCTAACATTGTTTTCTTCATCGTCATTAATGTTGCTATCATTAGCCGGCGATCTTCCTCCCGCAAGATTCTGCATACTTTGGAATAATTGATTTATAAGGTCTGCAGAAGATCTATAGGGATTACTCGAATCTGTCACCCTTTCACGTTCTTCCGCATAAGCTGTTATTCTATCTTTTAATAATTGCGCTTTTGGTAGCAACTCATCTAACCGCGAGTTATCCATACGAATGGTATTACTTATAGCCCAAAACTCATGCACATCCTGCTGGAAATGGTACGCTGAATATGATGGAAAAGAAGATGTAGCATTATTATTTACCTGCGCTATTGGTGGATGCAAAGTGCTGCTGTTTGGTTGAACCATTCTTCTCAACCTTTCGCGTTGCGTTACTCGATCTTGGATTGCTTGCGCTGTTACATCGTGAATATTAGGCATAACCCTATGATGATTAGCTGTATCTGTTCCTTGCTGCTCAAGTCGAGCGATATATTCGCGTGTGCGTTCTAATATCTCTTGCGCAATTGGAATGAGAAATCTAGCTTCATTAGGGTCTCTTCTAATTGTCATAACGATTGCCATAAATCTCTCATAATCATAATTATAATTACTTTCAGTGTAATTAGCATTATCGTTTTCAGAACGAAAAACAGCAAAAGGTTCTGGTGAAAGATAGTTATTGCTATTTGAAGATGTACTTAAGTTATTAATAGCATTATTATTCAATTCATGTTCAATTTGCTCATGATAATTACTAGTGTAATTATCATTTACTACAGATAAATTAAAGTTTTTAATTACGAGTTCTTTTTCTTTAGCAAAATCAGCAATTATTTTTGCAACAAAATCAGAAAAAGCGGAATTAGTAATAGAATTTATTAATGCTTTATCCCTTTCTGGTAGACCGCGGTCAATTTCTCTATACGATCTTGTATTGTGAAATTCAATTAAACTATTTATGTCAAACTGATGACCTGTTGAGACAACGACCTTATCGTCTTCATCAATAGGCGTTAACATGATAGGATCATCTTTGTTTAGTGGATGATTTTTAGCTAGATCCACTAAGTGTCTATGAATCAGTAGTGGGTCTATTTCCTTTATTTGCTGAGCTTCTAAAAGAAGCTTTCTCAATAAGTTAATATTATTATCTGATATATTTTCAGCATTTTCTATTTTGTTTATTACAACCTTAATTTCTTTAATTTTTTCATCCGCAATAGCCCCATTTTTTATTTCTTCTAATTCATTTATTCGATTTTCCAACAGCCTTAAATTTTCTCTTAATTGCGCGTCTGTAATTGCTGGAACCGTAGGAGCTGGTGAGATTAAACGTGGAGGATCTGTAATGCTAGAGTTAGAACTTGAAGAAGAAGCACTAACCGTAATATCTTGTTCCCTTTTTTTTAGCTCGAATTTAAATAACCCTAAAAGAATGAGTTTTCTTTTTTCTAAATACAACAGAGCACTCCTATCACTTGGTGACCGTCTTATAACACGTTCAGCAGCAATGTCATCAAAATACTTAGTTTCGTGATTCTTCAATAGGACTCGATTAGTTGTAAATAAATACTCAAGCTCTCTGTTGATTTTTTTAATATCTTCGTCTATTTGGCTTTCATTTCGATTTTGACGGGATAACTCTTCCTGATTCGGACTTATTAAACTTAAAATATAATTAGTTAGTCTTGAAAACATGGCACCATCCTCCAGTTGTTTTTAATTATTAACTTTTCAATTGATTTTATAATTTCTTTAATCCGTTCTATTGCTGGGTTTTTACGTGCTAATTCTTCTTGCCTAAGATCAAGGAATTCTTTAGATAACTGCTTCTGTAAATGCTCATTTAATAGAATCATATTTTTTAGGTACTTCAAGGAAAATTCTCTTACTTTTTTTAAGCTCAGCAGCAACTTGTTTTCGTAAAGCAGACAATAACTTATTGAACTTGAAGGAAGATTTAGGCATGACCACTTTCCTCAAAAATTTATGAGTATTTATTTGTTATTTGAAGTATAGACGATGAGAATAATTGTGCTTTTTTATATATTATTGATTTACAAAGAGTTTTATATTTTAGCTTCCCTTAATGATCCTACTTTTTTAATGAATCTCTCTCAGACTAAATTACGAAGAAAAAAAGCTTGGTGATTTTGCTTGATGTTGTTTTAGAGGTTCATGTAATTTGAAAAATGCTGACGATGATCTTAACCGTCGTTTTATATTTGGATGATCGCTTTGATTATCTGGTTCTGCAGCTGATCTTGTTGAAATAGAGCTCACTGATTTTTTACTTGAAGTTACTGGTGGTTTTTTTTGCCCTTGAGCAAAAAAATCAGTTAATAATTCTAAATTACACGGCGAGATTCTTTCTAAGATTAAAAGACTAATATCATCATGAGCTACGGTATTAGTGAATAAATGTTTTGTTTTTCCATCTGTTATTAATTTTTTATTTAAATAGATACCAACATAACCATCAACATGAAAAAGAGTCACAATAGGCATTTTCAATTTTCTTTCTTCGTCTAATTCAATTTGAAAATATTTTAATACGTAATGATTTGGTCTTTCTTTAACTCTGTAGTAATCGACATATTCATTAGGATTAACAACATCAGTTTTTGAAAATATCGCAATAACTAGACCATCTGGAAGCGTATTCTGGAAAAACAAACCTGGTCGTAATATTTTATAACACTTCGAGTTGCCATTCTTATCTACCACCATCTCCCAACCTAGTGCTTTAAAAACATTCATCGATTGCTGAATTGGCGATGCAGACAAAACCAACAAATCGTTAAACTTCTCAGTTAATGCAGTTATCATCGCTTTAAAAATGCCTTTTCTACGAAACTCTTTACTAACTTCTACAATATCTATATGCAACCTTCCATCTGAGGCTGACCATATCATGTAAGCAATAACTTCATCTTGATTATTTACAACGACCATCGCTTCGCATCTTTTAAATGCACTTACGATGATTTTTCTATTACTCCAAAAACTAATTTCAGCGCAATCATTTACTTTATTATTAGCCTCTATCCATGCCAATACTTTAGCGGTGTATTCACTATTATTTTCTTCATCAATAAATTTAATTCGATTGAGCATAATTAAATTCTCTGTTATTTAACAAAACTGACTTCAAACTCAAGCACATTTTCTGTCTCTGTTTTTTCCCAAGGTCGAGCATAAACAAATTTTAATTTAACATGCTGCTGCAAAACAAATGCCTTAGGTTTCACTTGAAAAGACCATTGTTCAAAACCACCTGCGCCGATTAATTTCGTTTCTGCAGGTAAAAATTCATGTTTATCATTATTTACTATATTTTTATTATAAGGCTTTAATGTCCAAACATATCCTGTTGTAGGATTTGACTTAAGTTTAATAATAAATGTAGGGTTAGCTTGATTAACCGTAATGATTAAATTATCTTCTGAATAAACTTTTGTTGCGGCAATTACATTATTATCTGATTTTTTAACATCAGCAAAAGTAAAAACAGCTACTATACTAAGTACCAATAATACTAAGAATGAGATCTTGTTATTTATTTTCATTTCCTCTCCTTAATCGTCTGCAAACGTTTTAATAATGCATCAGGCAAAGCTTTGCCAATGTGTGCCGTAACAGCTAAATACCAAAAATGTGGCTGGGCAAACGAGTAGCATTTAACCGCGTCTTTTTCTGTCATTACTACTGGAAAATTATCTGCAAATTGTAAATCCTCGGCCTTATACTGATAATGATCTGGAAAAGTATGTATAATTAAATCAAAACCAGCTTCTTTTAAAGTTTGAAAAAACCGTTGCGGGTGGCCGATTGCCGCAACAGCATGAATTTTATTGGCAGCAAAATCAGCTAATTTAACTTTATTTTTGGTTTGTAATGACACCATAAATTCAGGCATTAATGTCATTCCCCATTTATTTTCAATATCACCATCATTTTTTACGACTAAATCTACGCTATTTAATCTTGCAATCGGTTCGCGTAGCGGTCCTGCAGGGAGCAAATAATGATTACCAAATTGGCGTATACCATCAATGATGGCAATTTCAATGTCTCGGCCTAGGTGATAATGCTGCAAACCATCGTCAGATATAATGACATCGCATGTGTGCTGCGCCAATAACGCTTTTGCTGCGGCCACTCTATCGGCTGCAATAACCACAGGACATAAGGTGTGGCGTTTTAATAATAATGCTTCATCGCCAACTTGTAAAGCTGATGAATCAACACTAACAAAAAAAGGTTGTTTTGATTTAATGCCGCCATAACCATGACTGACAATGCCCGGCGTATAACCATGCTCAATCAATAATTTTGCTAACCAAATAGCAAATGGCGTTTTACCTGTACCGCCAACGGTAATATTGCCGACAACAATCACAGGAACATTTAAGTGATGCACTTTAAAAATCCCTAGACGAAAACAAAGTCGTCTAAGAAAGATAATCAGTGCAAACAAATAAGAAAAAGGTAATAACAAAAAAGAAACCGTACAGAGTGAATTGCGATACCAAACGCGCGCAATATCAAGCATTATTAACAACTTCCTGTAGAGGTTGCACGTCTTTAAATTGCAAACGATAAAGTTTAGCGTAATGACCGTCTTTTGCTAACAATGTTTGATGATCGCCCACTTCGATAATGTGACCATTGTCCATGACAATAATTTTATCTGCGTGTTCAACCGTTGATAAGCGATGTGCGACGACCAAAGTCGTACGGCTTTTCATTAATTCTTCTAATGCGGATTGAATAAAACGCTCTGATTCTGTATCGAGTGAGGAAGTAGCCTCATCTAAAATTAGGATAGGCGCATTTTTAATAATGGCACGCGCAATTGCAATTCGTTGTCTTTGTCCGCCTGAAAGCAAGACGCCATTTTCACCAATCAATGCATTTAAGCCACCGGGCAATTTTTCGATGAATTCCATCGCATGTGAAGCATTCGCGGCAGCAATCACTTCTTCTCGTTTTGCATCTGAAAAACAACCGTATGCAATATTTTTTTCAACCGTATCATGAAATAAAGTGACTTGTTGTGACACCATAGCAAATTGACGTCGCAAGTCTTTCAGACGGTAATCTTTGATTGAAACATTGTCCAATGAAATGGTACCGGAATAATTTTCGTATAAACGCGACAATAAACTGACAATAGTCGATTTACCACTGCCTGATCTACCAACTAAAGCAACAATTTCACCTGGTTCAATCGTAAACGAAATATTATTTAATACGACTCGGCTATCAGCATAGTGAAAACCAACATCGGTAAATTTAATTCTACCTTGCGCTCTAGTCAAAGGAACCGTGCCATGATCTTCTTCGGTTTCCTCATCTAATAATTCAAATACACTTTGCGCGCCGGCTAGACCACGATATAACTTAGTTTGCACGAATGCCAAGTCTTTCATCGGCTTTAACAAAGCTAACATGGCGGCGACCATAGAAACAAATCCGCCCGGGGTTAATAATGAATCCGCAATATCTAAAGTCATCATGTATAAAGTCAGCGATAAAGCAAATGCTGTAATAAATTGCACGGCAGAAGCACTGATTGATCTTGCGGCGACAATTTTCATTTCACGTTGACGATTAATGCGCGCGGCACGATTGAATTTATTAATTTCATATTCTTGGCCTTCAAAAGCGCGAACAACTTTATAACCTTCAATACTTTCTTCGGCATAATGACTCATGTCTGCAACTGAATCTTGAATACTTAAACTTAAACGTCGAATGCGTAAACTAGCCACTCGCATAATCACTGTGACTAAGGGCAAAATAATAAAATATAATAATGTCAGCTTCCAACTGATGATAAACATATTGATCACTAGACCAATAATTAAAAACGTTGCTTGCACGGCTGTCGTTAATACTTCCGCGCTAGCATTTGCTACTTGATCGACACCATATAACAATACGGACAACACAGAACCACTGGTGTTATGATCATAATAACGCGCCGGCAAGCGTTGCATATGCGCAAATAAATCTTGGCGCAAACACATAATGACACCGCGCGAAGCTGATGCCATGTAAAAATTAGAAAAAAAACTGGCGATACCCCGAAAAAGAAATACACCCAATACTAAAAACGGTGCGTAATGTAAAAAGTGATGGTTCTTTGCGACCAGACCTTTATTTAGCAGTGGTTTTAAAAAATAAATAAACCAGGCATCAACGCCTGAATAAAGCATACTCGCAACACCTGCAATGACTACGGCAAACCAATAGCGTTTAACATATTTTAGTAAACGTGCGTATACATGAAATGCATTGGCTGCAACTTTAGGCGGAGATTGCTTGAATCGTTTCATTAAAATTTATGTCTTTCGGTATCTTCGATCAGCAGTATCCTAGCATAGACGGGAGGTTGATGTCATGCAAGCCCCTACAATAAAATTGACACTCACAGCCGGGTATGATGTTCTACTCTACAACCTAGTGCGATCCGTTTAAGGACAAATCATGCAATCATTACAAGCAGTTATTGAAGGCGCGTTTCTTGAGCGCGCGAAGCTTACACCTAAAAATATGCCTAAAGATATCCAACAAGCGATTTGGGAAGCGATTGATCTTTTGGACACTGGCAAATGCCGTATCGCTGAAAAAAAGAACAATGAATGGCAAATTAACCAATGGCTGAAGAAAGCTGTTTTACTTTATTTTTGCAGTGAAGAAAATAAAGTCATACCCGCAGGATTTACCCAGTTTTACGATAAAGTACCTTTAAAATATGCCTCTTATACCGCAGCTGATTTCGCTCAAAATGGCGCTCGTATTGTCCCGCATGCCATCGTCAGAAAAGGCGCATATATTGCTGAAAATACCGTTTTAATGCCTTCTTACGTCAATGTTGGCGCTTACATTGACAGCAGCACATTAGTAGACACCTGGGCAACCGTAGGCTCATGCGCGCAAATTGGTAAAAACGTGCATTTATCGGGTGGCGCAGGCATTGGTGGCGTTTTAGAACCGCTGCAAGCCAATCCGACCATTATCGAAGATAATTGCTTTATTGGCGCGCGCTCTGAAATTGTCGAAGGTGTCATTATTGGCGCAGGCTCTGTCATTTCTATGGGCGTTTTTATTGGTCAAAGCACACGTATTTTTAATCGCGCAACTGGCGAAATTTCCTATGGCAAAGTGCCGCCGGGCTCAGTTGTCGTCGCTGGCAACTTACCTAGCACTGATGGCAAATACAGCCTTTACAGCGCCATTATCGTCAAACAAGTTGACGCTCAAACGCGCAGTAAAGTTTCCCTCAATGAACTCTTGCGAGAACAGGAAATTTAAATCATGGATCAAGCTGTCATTGAGTTAACCCAAGCATTATTGAGTCGCCCTTCCATCACACCCGAAGATGGCGGTTGCCAACAACTATTAAGCGAGCGCTTGAGTGCGCTAGGTTTTGTCTGTGAAAAAATGCGTTTTGGTGAAGTTGATAATTTATATGCGCGTTATGGCACACAATCTCCCTTATTAGTATTTGCCGGCCATACGGATGTCGTACCTACTGGTCCCGAACAAGATTGGACTTCCAATCCTTTTGCGCCTGAAATTCGCGATGGTTATTTATTCGGCCGCGGCGCAAGTGATATGAAAAGTTCGATTGCCGCCATGGTCATCGCTTGCGAACATTATTTAAAAGAAAATCCTGCATTTCCTGGCTCTATCGCCTTTTTATTAACAAGTGATGAAGAAGGCCCAGCGACCGATGGCACAAAAAAAGTAATGGATGTATTAACGGCAAGAAATGAAAAAATTGATTTTTGTATTGTTGGTGAACCAAGCAGTGATACTGTCGTTGGTGATCAAATTCGAGTTGGTCGTCGCGGCTCTTTACATGGCAAATTAGCCATTCATGGTAAACAAGGCCATGTTGCACATCCGCACCTTGCAGAAAATCCTATTCACAATTGTCTAGCCGCTTTACAAGAATTAACAACAACCATTTGGGATAGAGGTAACGATCATTTTCCGCCAACTACTTTACAAATTTCTAATATTCATAGCGGCACTGGTGCTTCAAATGTTATTCCTGGCCATCTAGATTGTTTATTTAATTTTCGTTTTGGCACCGCTTCGACCATTAAACAATTACAAGAACGTACCAATGAAATGTTACGTAAATATGGTTTAGCTTTTGATATCGAATGGAAGGTCGGAGCAGAACCTTTTTTGACACAACAAGGTAAGTTAATTTTTGCCGTGCAATTAGCTATCACCGATGTTACTGGTTTAAATACCCGTCTTTCCACAGGGGGAGGCACATCGGATGGGCGTTTTATTGCGCCATTAGGTGCTGAACTGGTTGAACTTGGGCCTTCGCATGCTACGGCGCATCAGATTAATGAGTCGGTGAAAATCGAGGATTTAGTGAAGCTTACGAAAATTTATACGCAAATATTGAAGTTACTTTTTGTGCCTACGGAAAAATAAAATTGTACGCATTGCACTCCCTACCGATCTGGTTTACCCTACTCTGCCTCTGGAGAGATGTCCGAGCGGTCGAAGGAGCACGCCTGGAAAGCGTGTAAACGTCTTGACGTTTCGAGGGTTCGAATCCCTCTCTCTCCGAGTGAGAATTTATAGTAGCGAGTATTGGTCCCTTCGCGATGATAGGTCGTGAACCCCGCCAGGTCCGGAAGGAAGCAACGGTAGCAACTGATGCGTGCGCGCAAGTAAGGCTGGTGCTCGCTACTATGGATTTTTGTAAGGATTAAATGGTGTCCTATGAGCTATCAAGTCCTCGCGCGTAAATGGCGCCCTCATCAATTCGAAGATATGGTTGGACAAGAACATATCTTGCGTATGCTTAGCAATGCTCTCGACCAAAAAAGATTGCATCATGCTTATTTGCTTACTGGTACTCGTGGTGTAGGTAAAACTACTTTAGGCCGCATTTTAGCAAAATGCTTAAATTGCGAAGTCGATGTTACTTCGAAACCTTGCGGCGAATGCAATACTTGCCGCGCCGTCGATGCAGGTCAATTTCTCGACTTATTTGAAATTGACGCCGCTTCCCGCACCAAAGTAGAAGACACACGTGAACTGCTTGAGAATGTTCTTTACGCGCCATCTCAAGGTCGATACAAAGTCTATTTAATTGACGAAGTACACATGTTGTCAAATAACAGTTTTAACGCACTGTTAAAAACCTTAGAAGAACCGCCCGAACACGTAAAATTTATTTTAGCGACTACTGATCCCAAAAAAATTCCTGTCACTATTTTATCTCGCTGCTTGCAGTTTCATTTGAAGCGTATCTTACCGGAACAAATTGCGCATCATCTTCAACACATTTGCAGTATAGAAAAAATTGAAAACAATGCAAATGCATTAGAAAAAATTGCTCACGCTGCAGATGGCAGTATGCGTGACGCACTCAGCTTACTTGATCAAGCCATTGCTTATGGTCATGGCGCTGTAAATTATGATGATGTCATTGCGATGCTTGGTTGTATGACACAAGATGATCTCTTACCGTTAGTCACTGCCTTAGCTGATCACAATGGTAAAGAAGTATTTGCGCAAATTAACCGTTTGGCGGAACACGCACCGGATTATCAAAATGTCTTGGAAGAACTCATTAGCATTTTTCATCAAATTGCCATGTATCAATGTGTACCGGATCTAATGCGATCCAATGATCATTTGTCTAGCTTAGCCAAACGCATTAGCGCAAGTGACATTCAACTTTATTATCAGATTGCTCTTTTAAGCCGGCGCGATCTTGATCTTGCACCGGGACCGTTGCAAGGATTTGAAATGGCGATGTTACGTATGTTGTCATTGCGGCCGGTGTTGACGTCGGCAACGACATCTTCGATTGAAGATCTCTCGCGTATCCAGAAAACGGATAAGAGCGAAAATAATGTTGCTCCGGTCGTTGCGCCTACGCAACAAGCGGTTGAATGGCGTGATTTATTACCTAAGCTTGAATTATCTGGCATGGCTTATGCTTTAGCGGCAAACTGCACCTTGGATAGCATTAACAATAATAAAGTAAGTCTCAGACTCTCTGCCAGCCACCAGCCCATGTTAAATGAAAAACTGGAAGAACGTCTTACAGAAGCATTAACACGCTATTTTAAACAAGCAATGCAACTTGAAATAAAAATCAGCACCGAAGAATTAGCTACCCCGATTAAACAACTTGCTGCTGAACATAAAGAGCAATTAAAATCGGCCACTTCGCAAATAATGCAAGATCCCAAAGTCCAGCAGTTAATTGATATGTATGACGCTACCGTTGAAGTCTCATTACTGTCATACTAGGGTACATTCACTATTTATAAATTTAACAGAGAGGAGACTTGAATGAATAAGCCAACGACACCACCTAACGATAAAATTGGCCTGAATGAAATCATGAAGCGCGCCCAGGATATGCAAAAAAAATTACAAGATATCCAAAAACAAGTCGCTGAAATGGAAATCACTGGTCAATCCGGCGGTGGCATGGTCAAAATTGTCATGACCGGCCAACATTATGCCAAAAAAGTAACTTTAGATCCGAACTTATTGAAAGAAGAAAAACAAATCATCGAAGATTTGATCGCAGCTGCTATCAATGACGCTACGGATAAAATTGAAAAAGCCCTACGCGATAAAATGGGTGGACTCGCCGGCATGAAGCTGCCAGATGAATTTGGCGATTCATCGAAATAATATGCGATTTAGCCCACTGCTTGATCAATTAATTGAAGCATTGCGCTGTCTGCCTGGTGTTGGCCCTAAGACGGCGCAACGCATGGCATTGTTACTCTTAACTCGCGGCCGTGATAATGGTCAACGCTTAGCTAAAGCGTTGACTGAGGCCATGCTACATATCGGTCATTGCCAAAGTTGTCGCATTTTTAGTGAGACCACTCTATGTGATATTTGCAGTTCAACGCAACGCGATAGTAGTTTACTTTGTATCGTTGAAAATCCGATTGATGTCAGTGCCATTGAACAATCCGCCAGTTTTCGTGGAAAATATTTTGTTTTACTAGGCAGGCTCTCTCCCTTAGATGGTATTGGGCCAAATGAAATTGGCATCGAACAATTAAAAATACGCTTTGCTGATAATGAAATTAAAGAAGTCATTCTTGCAACCAATCCAACAGTTGAAGGTGAAGCAACCGCACATTACATATCAGAATTGGCCAAGCAATTTAATTTAAAAACCACACGGATTGCTCACGGTGTACCGATTGGTAGTGAATTAGAATATATCGATGCAAGCACCTTATCGCATGCGCTGCTTGGTCGAGAAATTATTTAATCATGCTGATTATAAACCGAAGTAAAGCTTTACTTAGAACAACACTTTTGATTTTTCTATGCTTGCTTAACACCACCGCACTCGCCGAACAATTAATCATAGAACCTGATATGGGACGCGAACCAGTCTTAACTCAATTAAACAATGCACGACAATCAGTGCATTTAGTCATGTATGGCTTTACCGATGACACACTCTTCAATGCATTTCTCACTCAAAAACAACGTGGCAGAAGTTTAAAAGTCATTTTAGAACGCAGCCCTTTCCGTAATGAAAACGAAAACAATCGTATCATTACGCTTTTTAAACAACATCATATAGATTGGCAAGGCAGCATTCCTGATATGCGCTTGATTCATCAAAAAACATTAATCATCGATGGCAAAAAAGCCCTGGTGATGACTTTTAATTTCACCCGTTCTGCGTTTGATGACAAAAAATCACATCCCGCGCGGAATTTTGGCTTGCTCATTGACGATGCAAAAACAGTAAATGATATTGAAACGATTTTCTCTGCTGATTGGAACCACGTACCTGCGCATATTTCAAATCCAAACTTAATTTATAGCCCCGACAACAGTAGAAATGACTTATTGCAACATATTAATCGCGCACAACAATCAATTAAAATGTATGCACAACAATTAAGTGATTATGAAATTATTGCCGCACTCAGTAATGCGGCAAGACGAGGCATAAAAGTTGAAGTGTTAATGGCAGCCAAGTTAAATGACAAACAGAAAAATTTTTTGGCAACCGCTGGTGTTAATGTGCAGCGTAGTACACATTATTATATCCATGCCAAAGTATTTATTATTGACAATAAAACGGCAATTATTGGCTCGATTAATATGTCACGCGCATCATTAGATGATAATCGGGAATTATCGGTAGTGACACATCATCCCGCTACAATTTCAGCGCTGGCAAAGACATTTTTACATGATTGGCAATCAAACACTCATTCCTAATGAAGTTTCGATCTATCCGTTTGAGTTACACTCACTGGTGCAGTCAATATAAACTTCGGGATCGGTACAGAAAAATGGACATCATTTAAATTTTGAAATTCATAATGACCTTCCATCATGCCTTGCGGCGTCGCTAGCTGACAATAACTCGTATAAGTAAAATGTTTTCCAGGTTTAAGCAACGGCTGCAAACCTACCACGCCGGCTCCGTGTACTTCTTCCACTTTGCCGGACATGTCAGTAATGCGCCAATAACGGTGTAATAATTGTAAAATATCATTGCTAGAATTAGTGATAGTAATTTCATAAGACCAAACAAACTTTTGATGCATTGAATCTGATTGCTCTGGCACAAAACGTGGTTCAGCCGTCACAATAATAAGTTTACTATCAACCATTCTCGCCTTATCTCCTTAAACAATCGCATCAATTAATTTTTGATGCACACCACCAAAACCAGAATTACTCATAATAATAACATGATCACCATCTTGCAATTGCGGTGCAAGCCCACTGACCAAGGCTTCAACATCATTGTACATACAAGTAGGTTGCTTAAATGTTTTCAAAATATCTGCCAAACCCCAATCTGCTTCCGTAGAACGACAAACAACCATATCCGCCGCATCTAATGCTGAACGAATATTTTCTTTATGCACACCTGAACGCATAGTATAAGAACCAAATTCCAAGACTGCAATCAATCGGGCCTTGCCTATTTTAGCTCTTAAACCCGCAAGTGTTGTCGCAATCGCGGTTGGATGATGAGCAAAATCATCATAAATAATGATGCCATTTTTTTGGCCTTTAACTTCCATACGCCGCTTCACATTTTTAAACGTCGTAAGCGCTTTAATCGCAACTTCCGGTTTCACACCCGCATAAGTACTGGCTGCAATCGCCGCCAATGCATTTTCAACATTATGTTTGCCCAAAAGCTGCCAATTGACCTGCCCTATTTCTTTATTTTGATGATAAACCGTAAACTGACTTCCATCCGCATGATCAAAACGCGCATGCCAAGCACCACTTTCACTCGCAAATGAAACCGTTGGTGTCCAACAACCGCGCTCCAATACATTTGCTAAATTTGGATCAGTTGCATGATGCACAATTAAGCCATTACCCGGAACTGTGCGCACTAAATAATGAAATTGTAATTTGATTGCATCCAGATCGAGATAAATATCAGCATGATCAAACTCAAGGTTATTTAAAATAGCAACCGTAGGCCGATAATGCATAAACTTAGGTCGTTTATCAAAAAATGCACTATCATATTCATCTGCTTCAATAACAAAGTATGGTGAAGCGCCCAATCTCGCTGAAACGCCAAAATTTTCCGGCACACCGCCGACTAAAAAGCTAGGTTTAAGACCAGCCTCTTCTAAAATCCAAGTAACCATACTTGTGGTCGTTGTTTTACCATGAGTGCCTGCAATCGCAATGACTTTACATTTCGCTAAAATAGTTTTAGCCAACCATTCCGGCCCCGACATATACGGAATATTATTTGCTAAGACATATTCCATCGCCGGATTACCGCGTTTAATCACGTTACCGACAATCACCATGTCAATTTTTGGATCAATATTTTCCGCAGCAAATCCCTGGATTAAGGTGATTCCTTGTTCCTCTAATTGCGTACTCATTGGCGGGTAAACATTTTGATCTGAGCCTGTCACTTCATGGCCCGCTTGTTTCGCCAATACTGCAATTCCGCTCATAAACGTTCCGCACACACCTAAAATATGTAATCGCACCTTATATTCTCCGTTGCTACCAGGTATCATGAGTGTGCTATTATGATCAAAACATGGAATCTACGCAAAGGAAAATGCCAGGATGGATCATCATGGATTATTTGACGCTATAACCGATAGCGCAATCTTACTCGACAAAGCTGGCCGCATCATCAATTGGAATGCAGGCGCAACAAGCTTGTTTGGTTACGCGCGCAAAGAAGTCATTGGCCGCTCGATTAATTTAATTTATGACCGCAATTATCCTTTTCCAAAAATTATCCAAGACATTTGCAATAATCAAAAACGCTGGCAGGAAGATACCACTTTTATCCGTAAAAATGGCATTAAAGGTCATTGTCGCTCGCATTTAGCCTCGCTACCGCAAACCGAACAAAATAAAATGACTGCGCTTTTAATTCATCATAATATTTCAGCCTTCAAAAAAGCAGCCGATGAATTTAATAGCGCACAACATTTAGTGACAAGCAAATTACAAGATACTCAATCCAGCATTTGGAGTGCGAATTTACTTTTAATCGAAACGTTAAATTCGCTGGAACAAGTCGAACGTAAATGGCGTGAAAGCGAATTACGTTTTCACTTATTAGCTGAAAATGCTACGGACGTCATTACTAGACATAACCCTGACGGAACCATTCTCTATGTCTCGCCTGCTTGTGTCAATTTACTAGGTTATCAACCCGAAGAATTACTCAAAGAAAATTTCCATAAATTAATTCATTACGACGACCAAGCTAAATTAAAAAAAGCCTTCACAAGAAGACGCGACCAAGCTAACAATAAGCCCATCACGTATCGCATTAGCCGTAAAGAAGGGGAATTTCGCTGGTTTGAAAGCAACATACGTTTGATTTCCAATGAGCCCTCGAGAATTATTAGCGAAATTCAATTAGCGTCACGCGATGTCACTGACCGTATCTTAGATAAAAAAGCCCGCTTACGCGGCCAACAATTAGCACATGTATTTCGTCTTAGCACGATGGAAGAAATGGCTTCCGGTATGGCACATGAAATCAGCCAACCATTAGCCGCTATTGTTAACTATACCCGCGGCTGCGTACGCCATTTAGAAAATAATCATTATGATCACGAGCAATTAAAAAGTGTGATGGAAAAAGCTGCAGCTCAAGCCGAACGTGCCGGTGAAATCATCCAGCGTCTAAAAAACTTTTTCTGTAAGGGTCAATTAATCAAGACTTCTTGCATGATGAACAACCTGATTCGCGAAACGGCAAGCTTGATTAAAAATGAATTAATCCAAGCAAAAGCTAAGCTTGAATTTGATTTTGATAAGAATATTCCCCTGATTTTTATCGATAAAATTCAAATCCAACAAGTCATGCTCAACTTAATTCAAAATGCAATTGAATCCATGGCGCAAAATCATGTTAAAGAAAAACGTATTCACATCAATACCAAGACCACCAATAATGAAACCATAGAAATAACCATCACCGATTCTGGCCCAGGTTTTTCTAAAGAAGTCATCAATAAAGTATTTATGCCCTTTTTCACCACTAAAGCACATGGCCGCGGCATGGGACTCGCCATTTGTCGCTCGATTATCGAAGCCCATGGCGGAGAATTTACGATTAACCCTAATACCGGTGGAAAAAGTTGGATTCGTTTTTCACTACCCATATTAATTTAAAGGGAATTAAATTATGTCAATCTTAGACCCAATTGTTTATATCATTGATGATGAACAAGCCATGGTTGAATCATTAACGTGGATTATTGAATCCATTGGTCTTAAAGTAAAATCTCACATACGCGCGCAAGACTTTCTTTCTGAATACGATCCGCAACAACATGGCTGCCTTTTATTGGATGTACGCATGCCAGGCATGAGTGGCCCAGAATTACAGTCCAAATTAAATGAACAAGGCTCACCTACCTTACCAATTATTTTTATTAGCGGCCATGGCGATGTCCCCTTAGCGGTAAGAGTGATGAAAGGCGGCGCTATCGATTTTTTAACTAAACCCTTTAATGATCAAGTTTTGATCGAAAGCATTAACAAAGCGCTGCGCACTGATAAGGCCAACCGTGAAAAACGCCAAGAAAGCGCTCAAGCTCGCGCTAAGTTCGCCTTGCTCTCACCCCGTGAAGTCCAAGTACTGCAGGGAATCGTCGCTGGTAAGCCAAATAAAGTGATTTCAGCTGAATTAAATATTTCTCTTAAGACGGTAGAAGCTCATCGCGCCTCAGTAATGAAAAAAATGGGAGTAAAATCAGTACCCGAATTAGTACGATTAGTACTCACAAATAGCATCCAAGAAGAGACAGTTGAAGAAGAATAGATCATTTTTTACCAATTACGCAAATAACTTAGTCAACTGCTCCATTTCCTGATGGGAAAAACCCCAAGCTCCTTAAGTAAGTTCATGTAAACCCCTATGGTCAACTCCCAATTTTTCTAAGCGTTAATTCGTGACATGCTTGGTATCCTTCACTAATTAATTAGTGCAGGAAAAAGGGATAGAAAAATAAGAATTTTAGGAGAGAGCAGTCATGGATGATAAAAAACGTGTTTTAATTGTTACAAATGCAATCACTGATCAAGAAGTCATTCAAATTCGTAATGCATTCAACAAAGAAAATAAAATCGCTGCCGATACTAAATTAACCTTAGTACATGTTATTCCGCGCTTACCCGCCAGTTACTTCAGCATTCCTACCATGGGTGTGTTGGTGGAAAAATATTGCGATGAAGCAAAACATTCATTGAATCAAATTGGCCGCCTCTTAGGTATTGCCAAAAAAGACCAATGGTTGATTTCAGGCAAGATTAGAACTGAAGTATTAAAACTAGCAAGCAAATTAGGCTCAAGCTTCGTTTTAGCTAGCGCCCACCAAATCCAAGAATTACAACGCTCGCTTTATTTTAAAAATATTCATCAATACGCTTTAATTAAAAACATTAATCATCTAGAACAAAAATAAAAACAGCGTGACCAAAGCACCACTGCCATGAAGAACTGCGCTCACTTATCCTGTCTTCGTTACTCCCAAGCGAAGACAGGATTTTTTTGTTTTCAAGCAAGTTTAAATTCCAGATGTTATTTTATTTCTAAACTGTTTTGACGAATCAATTGTTAGCTTGCGTAGCTTGCTTAAAGAATCTCGCACTTCTATAGGATCATTACCTGGATTTGAAGATAACTGCCGTAATTGGCTAACAACGTGCGGAGTACTGATAAGGTTAGATTGCTTGTCAACGCTTAAATCAGTTTCTAATGATGCTAGCGTATTAGTAGTCATTTGTGTCCGTTGAGTAGGTGAAACTGAACGATTTCTTTTTAGCGTGCGCACAATATTAGCTGTATCCGTTGAATGAGTAGCTGTACTAGCATTTGTAGCAGCTGCTTGTACGGGTATCGAATATTGTTGTCGGAATTTAGCTGCTTGTAAAGCCGGTGTCTCAGGTACAACACCATCAAAAAAATCATCATTAATAGCTATTAATGTGCCATTTTCCATCATATTTGCGAGCGTTCTAACAACAACATCTTTAACTTTAATTTTAAGTGATTCTCGAAATAGCTTACCAGCTTGCTCCGAAGCAGTAGGAGGAATTTTTCCATCTTCAAAATCACCATCCATAGCACTTATTTCGCCATTCAGGATCTGTAAGCCTAGTTGCGCAATAGCAATGCTATTTCGATTATGCCGAATGGCTTCACGAAAGAGGTTGGCCGCTTGCTCGCTCCGCTTAGCGGGGATTTGTCCACCGAGAAAATCATTAGCCTCTGCGCTTATTTCAGCTTCATTCGTTGTACGAAATAATATTGCTATATTAATAAGAGCAGATTGAGTACGTTCTATGGATAATATTTCCCTATACAATTTGAGTACTTGTTTTGCTTTTGTATCTGGTATTTGATTATCAGAAAAATCTGTATTCAAAGCGATAGTATGCCCTAATGCGATCAAGCGTGTTAAATGTGATAAAATCTTAATATTCCGATCTTTACTAAGGCGAAGTGCTTCTCGCAGCAGTTTAGCCTCTAATTCATAGTTATTTGATGGTGTTTCTCCATCAGCAAAATCAATACTTATTGCTTTTACACCTTGCGCTATACATATCATTATTCCCATTATGGCTGGTAAATTGCGCTGAATTAGTAACGACTGACGATAAAGTATAGCTAATTGCTCATAAAGCTTATCGGGTTTTTTCTCACCAAAAAAATCCATCTCTTCCAGCATCACATTAAAATTCATACCCAAACGTGCTAACAAATTGATTGCCACAATATTATTAGGCTCAACTGTTAATACATCACGCACAAGCTGAGTAGCGGCTGATACTTGATAAGATTCAGGCTTCCCTGTTAATAATAACGCTGCAGTTAAAAGTTGAACTTTAGTGTTGGATTTTGAATCTGCTTCTAAACGTACACGAATTCGTGCAATTTGTTCCTGGCTTGCAGATCGAATAAATAAAATCAATTCAATTAATTTTTGGATATCGTTACTATCTAAGACTTCATCAAGAAAAGATTTTAGTTCAGGAATAGTGATTGTTTTTTTCATGAGACACCTATATTTTTTGTTTATTTTTTTGACCTTACTATGGAATATTTTAGTCTAAATGGAAAGGAATTTCTCGATCTCTCAAACTTTAGGAATATAACCTATTTTTGCGAGCATGAATTAAATCTTTTTCCGTAAAAGGTTGAGTTAGCTTTGCAAAGTACGTATAGCGATTAGCAGCCTCACGAGTTAAATAAAGGAGTGGTTGACCATTTTCAGTTGTAACAAATTTTCTTTGTTTATGCGAGCTAACCGTAGGCGACAAACCATTTTCTGCTAAGTGTTTTTTAAATGCTTGACGCACAGCTTTAACTGTTTGAGCTTCAGCATAAGTCGTATGTATTCGCTTCACGGTTTCTTGAGATTTTTTATAAAACCATAATGGCACTGTAATCAGTAGCGCCGGAGGGAAAAAAATGGAAAGAAAAACTAAGATGGCATATCTTTTACGAGATTTTTCTTGTTGCTCGAAAGCGTTCACAAGTGGCTTCGCTTCCGGATTTTCATAAATACCAAAAGTAGAAACTTTTACTTGTTTGGAAGTGGTATTAACTAAATATTCTAGATTTTTTAGGTTCTCTTCACTGCAAAACTTTGGAAAACTATCAGCACAGGCATTTTTAAAGTTGCGCAGAATGGTTGAATTAAACATGCTGGGATCATTGACAGCTGCTAAACCAGTTTGACGAATAAATCTACAAAGTTGATCTCGATTTGATTCTTGTTTAGCTTTGGGCCAATACATGTCAAGCAATTCAGCATAAGAAAAACGCGGATAATTAAAAAGTTCTTTATTTTCTTTATTATCTTTGTGAGCTAAAACAACAATGATGCTTCCGACTAAGAATTCTAAAATTGATTGAGCTCGTATAGTTTCAAATCGCACAAACTCATAGCGTCCTTCAACCCTTCTATTAATTAGCTCCGAATAAAAATAACATAACCTGCCTTGAAGCATTAAATTTCCTAAATCGGAAATCGTCCCAGCCGGAAGTGAATCAAGTAATTGTTTTAGCATTGCCAGCCGAGCATACTTTTCTTTGGCCTTTCTATGTAAATCTTGTATTTCTTGTTTAGCAGTTACTACAGATTGAGCAAGCCCTGCATCAGCAAGCACTTCAGTGGCATAGTGATTAAAAAAATTATGGTTAAGAATAGCTTGGAACGTTTCTGCGTGATTATTGTTACTAGCAAGAGTTAGTGCTTTTGAATATTCAACAATAAAAGGGATCCGATTTATTCCAGGAGTGTCTTCACGAAATGGGATAGCAGAGGTAATTACCTTATGATTACCATAACGAGCTGCAAGTAAGAAAGGATCTTTTTCTTCATTCCTAAATATGCAATCATACATGATCCATTCGACATACTTAAACATTAATGTCGCTAGCTCTAAACAACTACCTTCTTGCTGAGGTGGATTATGTATAATAGCTGCTGCAATGAAATCAAACACCATCCTTGAAGAATTTTTAAATGACTCAGCTAGAAATCGCGGATGACGAAGCAAAGCACTAGCAGCGTGTGGTTGATTAGAAACAATCGCAGTATAAAGACCATTGAAGTAAACATAATAGGGATGATAATCTACAATAGTATTTAAAACTTTAATATGACCTTTACTAGCAGCTAATTTTACTGCAGTTTCACTATTGATTGCTTGATTTATCCAGTCAGATTTAAACTTTGGATGCCAGATAATATCATTAACAGTACTATCGTCCCCGTGTGCAGCAGCCATCATTAAAACATTGCGACCATCGACAAGGTATGAAGTATCTTCAAAACAAACTGCAAGATTGAATGCACTGTTAGTTAAGACAGATTTACTTACATCTTGGAGGTTTTCATTAATGCTTGTAATTAATAGGTTAAATAATTCTTGCTGATCTTGGCTAGTTTTAGCTGTATTATTATATTCTTCTTCGCGGTTGCTTAGCATTTTTGTGCCTCTTAGCAAAATTGTAGCAGATAGTATTCCTCATTTGATTGCAAACTGTACATATTTTCCCGAAAGGAGTCAAGGAGCAACAGATTATTAGATAACAAGAATGAATTATCTATAGATTTGATTACATTAACAAAAAACTGTAATATCAGTTACTAATCCAAACTTTTTTACCGTCTGATCAATTTCTTTTAAGGTCATAAGTAAATCCCGCAATTTTGCTAGCGGCCACATATTAGGACCATCCGAGGGTGCTTGATTTGGATTAGGATGTGTTTCAATGAAAAGCCCCGCAATACCAGCAGCAATAGCAGCACGAGCAAGCACAGGCACAAATTGACGCTGACCACTAGATTTATCCCCTGCGCCTCCTGGTAATTGCACAGAATGCGTAGCATCGAAAACCACAGGACAATTTGTTTCACGCATGACAACTAATGAACGCATATCAGAAACTAAATTATTATAGCCAAACGAGGCACCACGTTCACAAACCATAATCGCTTGGTTGCCAGATTCCCTTGCTTTCTCAACAACATTTTTCATTTCCCAAGGAGAAAGAAATTGGCCTTTTTTAATATTGACTGGAATGTTAGCAGCGGCAACGCGTTGAATAAAATCTGTTTGACGACATAAAAAAGCTGGTGTTTGCAAAACATCAACCACACTTGCCACTTCATCAATCGGCGTATTTTCATGCACGTCAGTTAACACCGACACACCAATTTGTTTTTTCACTGCAGCAAGAATACGCAGACCTTCTTCTAAACCAAGTCCACGAAAACTTTTTGAAGAAGTACGATTAGCTTTGTCATATGAAGATTTGTAAATGAAAGGTATATGTAACTCTTGCGTGATGCGTTTCAATTCGCCTGCCGTATCAATCGCAAATTGCTCACCTTCAATCACACAAGGGCCAGCAATTAAAAAAAATGGTTGTTCGATACCAACATTAAATCCGCAAAGTTTCATTAGGCCACCGCCCCTTTCTTCAATTTACTTTCATGATAAGCAATCGCTGCTTGAATAAAACTAATAAATATCGGATGACTATCACGCGGTGTCGACGTAAATTCTGGGTGAAATTGACAACCTAAGAACCACGGGTGATCCGGTAATTCCATTAATTCAACTAAATCTTCTTGCATCGAACGACCAGAAACCATCATGCCTGCTTTTTCGATTTGAGGCAGTAAGGTATTGTTAACTTCATAACGATGTCGATGACGTTCAATAATGACATCTTTACCATAAATTTTATGCGCTAACGATCCTGAAATTAAACGACATTTCTGACCACCTAAACGCATGGTGCCACCCGCATCCGATTTTTCATTGCGAAGTTCTTTTTCACCGTTATGATTAATCCATTCTGTGACTAAAGCAACCACAGGATAAGGTGTGTCACTGTCAAATTCAGTGCTACTTGCTTTTGGCATATTTGCTTTATTTCTAGCAAATTCAATCAAAGCAATTTGCAGACCTAAACAAATACCAAAATAAGGAATACGATTTTCTCTCGCATAACGCGCCGCAATAATTTTGCCTTCAACACCACGTTTACCAAAACCGCCTGGTATTAAAATAGCATCAATATCTGTTAATAATTTATTTGGGCCATCACGTTCTAAATCTTCAGAATCAATATAAGCAATTTTAACGCGTGAACGCGTACGAATGCCCGCATGTTTTAATGCTTCAGATAATGATTTATAAGAATCGGCAAGATCGATGTATTTACCAACCATACCAATAACAATGTCACGCTCAGGATGATGATAAGCATCAACCACTGCTTCCCATTCATGAAAATCCGCAGCCTTAGCTTCTATACCAAAATGTTGCATGACAATATTATCCAAGCCTTGTTCATGTAAAGCGATTGGCAATTGATAAATAAAATCGACATCTAAAATAGGAATAACTGCTTCTTTTTCTACGTTAGTAAATAATGCAATTTTAGAACGAGCACTTTCAGAAATAGGACGATCACTGCGACATAATAAAATATCCGGTTGAATACCAATCGAACGTAATTCTTTGACCGAGTGCTGTGTAGGCTTAGTTTTTAATTCACCAGCCGTCGTAATATAAGGCAACAAAGTTAAATGGATGAATAAAGCCTGGCGTCGTCCCAATTCCATACGCAATTGACGAATCGCTTCAAGAAAAGGTAGTGATTCAATGTCACCAACCGTACCACCAATTTCAATCAAAGCGACATCGACATTGCCCGCACCTTTAATAATGCAATGCTTAATTTCATCAGTAATATGCGGAATGACTTGTACTGTACCACCTAAATAATCACCCTTACGTTCTTTACGGATGACATTGGCATAAACACGACCAGTAGTAAAATTATTGGCTTTGGTCATTTTGATGCGAACAAAACGTTCGTAGTGACCAAGATCAAGATCAGTTTCTGCACCATCTTCAGTGACAAAGACTTCACCGTGTTGGAGGGGATTCATGGTACCAGGATCGACGTTAATATAGGGGTCGAGTTTCATCAAGTTGACTTTCAACCCGCGAGCTTCCAAGATGGCGCCAAGAGAAGCAGCCGCGACACCCTTGCCCAAAGATGAAACAACACCACCAGTGATGAATATATATCGCGTCATGAGTTATTCCGGGAAATAAGAAACTCTATCAAAATGGCTAAGTTTTCACAACTTATTCCGTGTCACGCTACCATGGTCCCGGGTAAATTTTCTAAAATTTTTTCAGCATGATTTGCATACATCTGAGCTTTTGGTAACCAAAAGCGACAAGTGTTATAGTTTTGATAGCTATTTAGCATCAGCCACAGCGCCGGTATTACTAATAGAATTGCTAACACATTTTTAATATATCTTTTCCAGTTAGAGTCAGTATGTTGGTAAAAATTTGGATCCGCTTGCGCTAATCTTAATTTATTTGCAAAGTTTACTAATTGTTTATCTTTAGAATTATTATTTTGTTGCAATAGTTTTTGTAATTCAGTCATTATGCGATGTTGCGCTGCGCTTATCCTGTTTGATTTTTCTTTATAAGATGACAAGCAATGATTTGTTAAGTCTAACAATTGTTGATGTACGCTGATAACAATACTTTGGTCAACTTTAAGAATACTCTTTTTGCGATAATCATCTGTCGACACATAGGCTTTCAATTCTGCCTCTACAAAACTCGAAATTTCTGTAATAGCTTCATTGTAACTGTAAGGATCAACGTTTGTGAGAAATTCATTATATAAATATTTTAGGCGATTTAATATTCGGTCTTTTTCATTTCCCAAATGTTTGCATATAGCACCCGCTTTTTTATGGTTTGATAGCACTGCAAATGAGTCACTCCTAAGTAAAACCTCTTGCAAATCTGTTTCTGAAAAAAGTAGAACCATAAGCTTTATTATAAGCTTATCATCTTTATCGCTTTGCAACTCAGAGTTAGAAATCTTAATCCAGTTCTGAATATAACTTTCTCGAAGTTTATTTAATTTGATTAAATTTTTTATTGCTCTTAAAAATACATTTTGCAAGGGCAGAGGAGCATCTTCAGGAAAACCATTTTTTAGAAATGGTACTGCGGAGAGATTAAAAAAAGCATATCTTGAGTCACTCATATATATTTCAGGAATTATTTGAGTAGGATGGGTCTGCTTGAATTCATTTACGAGCGCATCAAATTTTTCTTTGTTATTTGTAAATGGTTTTAGTACTTCAACTGATTCGGCTTTTAATTCCACACGATCTTGAAAAATAATTTTTGCTAGTTCTGGTCCTGACATATTGAGGGCTTGGGGAAATCTAAGCATGCCAGCCTTAAAACATCTTAAAGCTCTTTCTGAAAAAAGTAATAAAGGAGAAACTTTTGTAATATTGTCAGCCCAAACATCAAAATCAATGGGGTGATCACCCCAATAAAGATCGCTTTCATCTTCATACTCGTCAGAGTTATTATAAGTATAGTAATACTTTCTATCTTGAAAATGCTCTCTTCCGTGTCTATAGGTTAAAGTGGCATCTAAAACATCCTGCATGGTTGAATGACCGCTTTCTACTAAGTGTTTGGCGACAGAATAATTATAAAAATAATATTCATCTCCATTTGCCCAAAGAAACCTATCATGATGATATTGGGGACAAACGTTTGCTCTTTCAAGGACAAGAGAAAGTACCTGTGGGTAACATGAAACTATCATTCTCTGCTGTCGCCTTCCATTGTAAGCTGGGATCTTGGCATTTTCTGTAAAAAGTGTATGGCCAATAGTATTTAAGCCTTCGTTACAACTCGCAATGAGTGTTAAAGGGAAGAATTGACTATTTAGCTTATATTCGAAAAAAGTCAGGATACCTTGTTCTATGACATAAATCATGTTGGCAGCAAGTAAAAAATTATGTAAAGAAAGATCTCTTCCGGTCTTGTTGCTCAATTGACGATCTAGAGATAAGTTAGAATTTAAGATTTTCATCATTAACTCAGATATAGGTAAAGTTAAAATGTCTTTGCGGGTAATTAATTGCATTCTGCGCGCATGATGCGCTGATAAATTTAATAAAACCATCCAACGCTTTAACTCTTTGACACTATCAGGGAATTTTTCTACAATTTCTTCCATAGTAACATGAGCTTCATTTGGTAAGTCTTTGTTAATTACTTCATTCAAAAATTCAAATCTAATTTTTCTAGCTGTATCTCTATCGTGGGCATGAAATGATTCAAAACAAAATTTGTTAAAGCGATCATCATCTACTAAACGAACTAATTCGCTCGTGAGCAAAAAAATTAAAGGAGTATGGAAATAATTTCCAAAAACAGCTAAATCAAAATTTTCACCAACTGTTAGCCTATCGATAAAATGAGCATTATTGAATAATTTTTTATGCATCGTTCGAGCTTGAGCTCTTGTCAACGTGTTATCTTCGACGCAGCTACGCAAATAAGGTGGAAAACGCATCCATTCTGCGTCTAATAACTCAATATCACCGCGCAATACAGCGTTTTGATAAACAGGAGTTAATCTTAAAAAAATCTCTTTAAGCGTTTCTAGGTTGACATCATATTTAATAGGAATGATTTCTTTTAATCGTTTTTTAGTTGCTTTTGATACAAAAGGTATAACTCTGATGAGTGTTGAGAAATCTAATTTGGCAAATATATTATTGTAAGAAAGATCTTCAACCAAACTTTTATCAGGATCTCTTGAAATCATATGCTAATCTCTTAAAATAAAATGAAGAATGAAAAATAAACGCCAAAAGTAGTTATTGTTAAATTTTGTACAGTATACCTAGTTTGACTAAACCGGTCAACACTTATGCAGCCGCCTTTGTCTCAGCTGTTCCTGTGAAATACCACTCCCAACCTTGACTACTTATGTAGATCCTTTTACCCTTTAAACTTTACCCTGAGGCACATTTTCTTTAACTGGAGATATACCAATGTGGATGCGGATTTTTGTCGGCCTAGTTATTTTAGTTGCTCTTGTTGTAGGCGTTCTTGCTATCACATTGCCACGTGAGGCGCTAATACCTGTAATCGTGTTTCGTGACATTTTTGAAATTACCCTACCCATCCTTGGATTTGGCGCATTAATCAAATACCTCTGCACTTGCTGCGTCTCATGCAAATCCTGCCATAATTCAAAATAGTACGTCGAGAAGGGGCACAAACCCCTTCTCTTCTGCTTTTGCTTGATAACGTGCATCAATAAAGTGGCCCACGACACATACTAACTGATCTTCAATGTAAATTAGCGGTAAACGCTGCCGTTCCCAGATAGGTACGCCCCACTCTTGCAATAAATTTTTAAGAGTTCGATGGCAATTTGAAAAAGCCAATATTTCCCCGCCGCTACGAAACCGTACCGTGACCTGTTGAAAACGCGGAGATAATCCTTGGCCTAACTGCAAGCTAGCAGACAATTTACCAATACCTGGTAATTCTAGAACTTCATTAATTTGCCAAGATGCAGCAAAAGCTTCAGCAATAGGCATAGCGTGCTCATTCTCTATCGATAATTCATCGCGAAAGCGTCTGAGATGATGGTCTTCATCCAATAGCACACAGGGAAAACGATCAGGAGCAGCAGTGAGCATGGTATGGCAAATCACCTGCAGTTTTTTCGTATCCGGTAAAAGGTAACCTTGCTGTTGTAACCATGTCCGCAATACCAAACGTTGCTGCTTTGCATGCAAGCTATTAAGCTTACTAACCGATAAAGTATTTTCTTTTTTACCTTTAGTATTATTCAATAAGATTAAAGCATACTCTTCAAGTAAATCTTGAGCTTCAGCGATATGCCCTGCACTGCGCGCTAGATTGATTACAACAGCAGGATAGCGCTCAGCTAAAAGCGGTATAATCTCTTGGCGTAAATAATTTCTAGCAAATTGCACATCTTGATTTGATTCATCTTCAATCCAAGTTAATTGTTCCTGCTCTGCATAAGTGACTAAATCCTTACGCGCAACATTTAATAGCGGTCGCATGTGAGAACCTTGGGCAAATACTTTCTGTGCAGGCATCGCAGCCAATCCTTTAGTGCCTGCACCACGTAACAACTGCAGCAATAGCGTTTCCGCCTGATCATCTTGATGATGCGCCGTCAATAAAATATCCCTAGACTGCATCATAGCCGCTAAGACTTGGTAGCGTTTATCACGAGCTTCTTCTTCAAAACCTTGCTTAGTCTTATTAGTAATTTCTATTGTTTTATCAGTGAATTGGATATTATTCTGCAAGCAAAGGTTTTGACAAGCTAAAACCCAATCTGCAGCATTTGGACTGACTTGATGATTAACATGCACCGCGTGGATACGTAAGGAAAATCTTGCTTGTAGTTTCGAGCAAAGAGAAAGTAAAACCGTTGAATCTAAACCACCGCTGAATGCTAACCAATACGTCCTACCAGAGCCATTTTCTTTAAAAAAAGCAGCCATGACATCCAGCAGTTCACTCACAATTAAGTTCCTACTCCATAAGCCATCAAACGCTTATAACGTTCATCGAGTAAAGTAGTGATTGGCGTAGATTGCAGTACTGCTAATTGTTGCACTAAATGTTTTTTTAAGGTCAAAGCCATTTCATCATAATGACGATGCGCGCCGCCTAATGGTTCAGGCAAAATTCCATCAACTAAATTTAATTTCAGAATTTTATCTGCGGTCAGGCCCATTGCTTCAGCAGCTTCTGACGCTTTTTCCGCACTTTTCCATAAAATGGAAGCACAACCTTCAGGCGAAATCACCGAATACACGGAATACTGCAACATAAAAACTCTATCGCCTACGCCAATCGCAAGTGCACCACCGGAACCACCCTCGCCGATCACCGTGCAAATCACGGGCGTCTTTAATCGCGCTAATACAAATAAATTTCTAGCAATAGCTTCACTCTGATTACGTTCTTCCGCGCCAATACCAGGATATGCTCCGGGTGTATCAATAAAAGTAATAATTGGTAAACGAAACCGTTCTGCCAATTTCATTATTCGCAGCGCCTTACGATAATCTTCAGGATTAGGCATACCAAAATTACGTTCAATTTTTTCGTTGGTCTTACGTCCTTTTTCATGACCAATTACAACGACGGGTTGACCTTCAAGCCTAGCAATACCTGCTATAATCGGCGCACCTGCAGATGACATTCTATCGCCAGAGAGCTCATCAAATTCAGTGAAAATACGCGAAATATAATCTTGAGTATGTGGCCGCAGCGGATGCCGGGCAACTTGAGTCACTTGCCAAGGAGTCAGTTTGCTAAATGTATCTTTAGTTAAATGGAGGCACTTCGCTTCTAATCGAGAGACTTCTTCACTCAAGTTAATTTCCGCGTCAGTTCCAACCATACGCAATTCATGAATTTTAGCTTCTAACTCAGCAATTGGTTGCTCAAAATCCAGAAAATTAATGTTCATTCTTTGCCCTATTTCGACAACCAAAGACGCTAATGATACCTAAATTGCCCACCTGTTGTCATCTAACGCCATACTTAAAACCAAATCTGGCTAGTCATAAAAAGAATGTGTAAGGTATAACTTCTATATAATTTTAAGCCCAACAGTCTCATCAAGGTAGAGATTAATGACTGGACAACATTTTGTACATTTACGCATACATACAGAATTCTCTTTAAGTGATGGTTTAGTATCTATTCCAGCCATGATGGCTGCCGCTGTAACAAACAAAATGCCTAGCGTCGCGATTAGCGACCAAAGCAATCTCTATGCCGCCGTCAAATTTTATCAAAGCGCTATAGCTTCAGGCATTAAACCGATTCTTGGCATCGATATTTGGTTAGAGCATACAAACCCTAAACAAGCACCAACTCGCTTAACCCTACTTTGCCAAAACCATCAGGGTTATCTTAATTTATTACAATTAGTCTCTAAAAGTTATCTTGAAGGCCAAATTCTCGATCGTCCCATAATAAAAAAAGCATGGTTGAAATCATTATCTGAAGGATTAATCGCCCTCTCAGGAGCAGATGAAGGTGAAATCGGCCTCCTCCTCTTAAACAATGAAATCGATAAAGCCAAACTTATTCTGGCAGAATGCCAATCGCTTTTTCCAAACCGTTTTTATCTTGAAATCAATCGCGTAGGCCATGCCGTAGAAGCAACTTATATTCCCTTAGCCGTAGCTTTAGCAGAGGCACACAAAATCCCAATTGTTGCTACAAATGCCGTGCGCTTTATGAATAGCGATGATTTTGAAGCCCATGAAGCTCGCGTCTGTATTCAAGAAGGCGTGACCTTAAATGATCCCAACCGTTCACGAAAATACACTTATCAACAATATTTTCGTTCCACCGAAGAAATGCGCGCATTATTCGCCGATTTACCTGAGGCTATCGAAAATACGGTAGAAATCGCCAAACGCTGCAATCTTACATTCACCCTAGGCAAAAATGAATTACCTTACTTTCATGTACCAGAAGGCGAAACCACTGAAAGTTATATTACGAAAGTCGCCAACATTGGTTTAAATCAACGCCTAAGCAAATTGTTCGATACACAAGCAGATACCTTCGCTGAAAAACGTAAAAGTTATGATTTACGTTTAATTCGCGAATTAGATGTAATCAATAAAATGGGCTTTGCCGGCTACTTTTTAATTGTCGCTGATTTTACCCGTTGGGCAAAAGAAAACGGCATTCCGGTTGGTCCGGGTCGTGGTTCCGGGCCTGGCTCTTTAGTTGCATATGCATTGAATATTACCGATTTAGATCCTTTAGCCTTCGACTTATTGTTTGAACGTTTCTTAAATCCGGAACGCGTTTCTATGCCTGACTTTGATATCGACTTTTGCATGGAAGGTCGCGACCGCGTGATTGAATATGTGATGGAAAAACATGGCCATGAATGTGTTTCACAAATTATTACTTATGGCACCATGGCGGCAAAAGCCGTTATTCGCGATGTCGGGCGCGTCTTGGCGCTTGGTTATGGTTTTGTCGATAAAATTGCAAAATTAATTCCATTTGAATTAGGCATCACTTTAGAAAAAGCCTTAGAACAAGAACCGATTTTAAGTCAACGTTATCAAGATGAAGAAGAAGTCCGCACCTTAATTGATCTTGCATTAAAACTCGAAGGCATTACTCGCAATGTAGGTAAACATGCAGGTGGCATTGTCATCGCTCCGGGTAAATTAACTGATTTTGTTCCACTTTATTGTGAACCTAACGAAGCACATCATCCTGTTACTCAATACGATAAGGATGATGTTGAAGCTGTAGGCTTAGTTAAATTTGACTTCCTCGGCTTAAAAACATTGACGATTATTGATCGCGCCTTAATTATTATTAACCAAGCTCGCGCGATAAACCATCAAGCCCCTATCGATATTAGTTTAATACCACTTGATGATGCAAAAACATTTACCTTATTAAAAGCTTGTCAATCCACCGCAGTATTTCAACTTGAATCTCATGGTATGCGAGACTTAATTAAACGTTTGCAACCCGATTGCTTTGAAGATTTAATCGCTCTGGTTGCTTTATTTAGACCTGGCCCGCTGCAATCAGGTATGGTCGATGATTTTATTAATCGTAAACATGGTCGCGCCAAAGTACTTTATCCACACCCTCAATTAGAACCTGTCTTACGTCCAACTTATGGTGTGATCTTATATCAAGAACAAGTGATGCAAATTGCTCAGGTACTTGCAGGTTATAGTCTTGGTGCCGCTGATATTTTACGTCGAGCCATGGGCAAGAAAAAACCGGAAGAAATGGCGAAACAACGTGAAATTTTTTGTAAAGGCGCGGTAAAAAATAAAGTAAATGAAGAAGTGGCCAAACATATCTTCGATTTAATGGAAAAATTTGCCGGATACGGTTTTAATAAATCTCATTCTGCTTCCTATGCATTAATTGCTTATCAAACTGCTTGGCTTAAAACACATTATCCTGCTGCATTTATGGCTGCGGTATTATCTTCGGATATGGACAAAACTGAAAAAGTCATTATCTTTAAAGATGAATGCCAATTATTAAAAATTCATGTGTCACCACCAGACATCAATCGCAGCGATTATTTTTTTAAAGTGATCGACGATCATCATTTGGTTTATGGGCTTGGTGCAATTAAAGGCGTTGGCCAAGCCGCGATTGAAAATATCATGGCTGTGCGAGAAACGGGCGGCGACTTTAAAGATTTATTCGATTTTTGCCAACGAGTTGATTTACACAAAATGAATCGTCGAACTTTTGAAGCATTTATTAAATCCGGTTGTTTCGATTCCTTAGGCCAACATCGTGCATCGTTAACCGCAACGCTGCCTCAAGCTTTACAAAAGGCAGAACAAGCTTTACATAACCAATCCGTCGGACAACATGATTTACTCGGCGATTTACCTAATACAGATCAATCATCTTATATCGATTGCGCACCATGGCATGAGGATGTGCAACTACTTGGAGAAAAAGAAACGCTAGGATTTTATTTAACTGGCCATCCATTAAATAAATATTTAAATGAAATTCATCATTTGACCACAGGTCGTATTGCTGAATTAACGCCATCACAAAAAATTGCTCGCGCCGCAGGCGTCGTTACCAATATCCGCATTAGACAAACCAAACGTGGCGACCGTATCGGCATTTTCACTTTAGATGACGGCAGCACACAAATTGAAGTGGTTAGCTTTTCCGAAGTATTTCAAAAATTTCGCCCATTGATTGTCGAAGATCAATTAATCATTGTTGAAGGCGAAGTCAGCATGGATGATTTTAGCAATAGCCCAAGAATTGTCGCCCGCGATCTTTTCACCATTGAAAATGCGCGCAGTCGTTTCGCCAAACATTTAGAAATTGAATTTCATGATCAAGAGAAAATTGATGCGTCACAATTGCAAAAATTATTAAGCACTCATTTAGGCGGCAATTGCCCAATATTACTTAAAGTATTAAAAGACAATATTCAAACGACGATTCGATTAGGTAAAAAATGGCAAGTGTTGCCGACAGATATATTGTTACTCACATTAAGCCAGCATTTGAAAAAGGTCGATGTGGTTTATTGATGTACTTGCGTATGTTCCCGCATACAAAAAACGTATGCGGGCTACGGAATTTTAATCTTAGACTGATTAACTTGACTCAATTTATATAATTCGTATTCCAACAATCCTTGGCTATTTTGCACTTGCTCGGTAAACACACCCTCTTCCTTGGCATCCGTAGCAACACCATTTTTAATCGCTTTCAGCGCAACAACTGCGTATCCATTAGCTAAACGCGCTTTACCATAGACCATCTTCGCATGCGTAGGATGCGGCAACTCAAATGCAGTCTCCAAAATAGCTGTGTCAACTTTAGGAGAATAACGCGTAGTAAATCCAGCTTCACTCCAAGTTAATTGTTGTGATAGCGCAACAGCAGCGGGATCTTCCCCTGCTTTTAATTTCGTTAATAATGAATCAGCCAAAGATTCCGCCTGCTTTTCCGTCAACGTGACTTTCAATTTTTCTTCAATTTGAGCAGACACATCTTTTAATGGCAATAAACTTGAAGGAATATGCGACTTAAGACGCAAAACAATCACAGTTTCCGGATTAAGCTGAATGACATCGCTATTATTTTTTAATTCTAAGACTTCATTACCAAAGGCCGTATCTCTCACTTGCTTATATTGAGAAATATCTTTTCCCGCTTTATCTTTGGTAAATAATTCACTAGTCTGAATCGGTAAATTTAATGTTTTTGCCGCCAATTGCAACGATTCGGGATGTTCGTAAGTAAGATCAGCTAACCGATCACGCACTTCAGTGAATTTATCTTCCGCATGCTGCCTAATGTAAGTTTCTTTTACTTTATCTTTTACGGTTTCAAAAGATTGAGTTGTAGGCGCTTTATATTCCAACACTTTTAATACCACCAAACCATCATCCGTTTTAATTGGCTCAGAAACTTGATTCACTTGCGACATTTCAGCGACTGATTTTTGTAATTCAGTAGGCACTTCATTTAACGTTAATAACCCTTGATTGACTAAGTTTTTACTTTGATTACCAATCGCAAATACTTTTTCATCGCCACCACCTCGCAATGAAGTCGTAATCATTTGCGCTTTTTCCTTGGCTTTAGCTTTCTCTTCATCGCTGGCATCAGCAGCAAGCGGCACAATGATATCGACCAATTTCCAAGAAGTCGGCTGCGTATAAGCATTAATATTTTCATTGTAGAAAGACTTTAACATAGCATCATTAGGATTAAATGAAGCCATTAAATCCTGCGGTGACAATTGAATGAATTCAACATTCATTTGCTCCGGAGTCATAAAATCTTTTTTATGTTCATTGTAATAAGCAGTAATTTTATCAGGTGAGACAGTTACTGAAGTAAAATGCGTCAACGGCACAGTTAAATAATTAATTTCACGCTCTTGATTCACCAAAGCAATTATGTTACTTGCTTCATTCGGCAATGCATAAGAAGTTAATAATATACCTAAGCGTGGCTGCTCGATCAAAAGACTAGTTTTTACTAAGTCAACAAAGTCACTAATAGACATCATTGTCTCAGCAAGAATTTCTTGAAACCTTGTCACAGAAAATTGGCCATCCACTTGAAACTGCGGCATGCTCTGCAAATAATTATCAATTTGCTGGCTAAAGATTTGAAACCCTTGTTTTACAGAAGCTTGTTTTAATACTTGAATATCAATTAAGGATTGCAATGCCTTATGCTTCAATGCGGCATCTTCTTTGCCTGTAACTGCCATGCCATATTGCGCTTGAGCTTGTTTACGCATACGTTCGTAAGTAAGCGTCAATTGTTCTTTGGTGATATCGACAGAATTAACAACGGCAACAACTGAATTAACATTCGCACCACCGATGTAGCTATGAATTCCCCAAAGCGCGAACGACAGAATAATTAACGAGACAATAATTCCCGCTATCCATCCTTGCGTATGTTCTCGAATGGTTTGAAGCATCGTGGCAGCTTTCTCTCTCAAATTAACTAACGGAGTGGACGGGACTCGAACCCGCGACCCCCGACGTGACAGGCCGGTATTCTAACCAACTGAACTACCACTCCATTGAACTCTTTTAATCCACATTGTAATAATTGGGTGCTGAGGGGGTCGAACCCACGACAACCGCCTTGTAAGGGCGATGCTCTACCAACTGAGCTAAGCACCCGAGGAAAATGCGGCTAGGATATTTCTTCCTCTTTGGCCACTTCTTTTACAGCATCTTTCAATGCTTTACCAGCTTTAAATCCAACAACTTTAGCTGCATTGATTTTAATCTTCTCACCTGTAGATGGATTACGTCCTTCTCGCGCTGCTCGCATCTTAACTGTAAAGGTACCAAAATTAACAATAACAACAGGATCGCCTTTTCTCAGTGAAATGGTAATGCCTTCTAAAAGCGCATCAAGCGCACGTGTTGCAGAAGCTTTTGTCAATTCTGCTCTATCAGAGATAAGATCGATTAACTCAGTTCTATTCATACGTTTTTCTCTCTTTCCATAGTAATTAGTAGGCACAACGCGAAGTGTGTTTTATACCAATTGACTCAAACCACTGTCAAGCGAAAACACTCTCAATATCTAACCGTACACGCTTTTTGTGTACGGGATAAGCACATTGAGTATGAGCACCGTTATTTGTACGAGATGAGTAAAATGAAATTTGCGATTGAGTTTTTCCCGTACACAAAGAAATTGTACGGGATACATTTTAAGAGACTTAATGCGCTCTAATTCTATCCGTCTTACGCAATTTATATTTTTTATTAACAGCTACAATCGCAGGTTTAGACTTTTTATTTTTACGCTGCACTCGCGCAGGATAACCATTGAGTGCTGCATTTAATACTTCATCTATCCAACGTACTGGCTTGATATTTAAATCATGTTTGACGTTATCAGGAATTTCTTTTAAGTCTTTAACATTTTCAACCGGGATGATGACATTTTTAATACCGCTGCGATGTGCTGCCAACAATTTTTCTTTCAAGCCACCAATCGCAAGCACTTCACCACGTAATGTTATTTCTCCAGTCATGGCATGATCGGCAAATACTGGCATTTGAGTAATCACAGAAACTAATGCCGTACACATACCGATACCAGCACTTGGTCCATCTTTTGGTGTCGCGCCATCGGGAACATGAATATGAATATCATGTTTTTCAAAGAAATTTTTTGGCACACCCAAAATTTCGGAACGCGCGCGCACAACCGATAATGCCGCTTGAATTGATTCTTGCATCACACCGCCCAATTGCCCAGTGTAAATAGCCTTACCTTTACCGGGTAAAACAATGGCTTCAATACTTAGTAATTCACCACCAACTTCAGTCCAAGCCAATCCTTTCACTTGCCCAATTTGATCTTGCAAATCTGCAATGTCATAACGATAACGTCTGACACCAAGATAATGTTCCAAATCGTCAGCTTCAATGCGTGCCTTATCTGATTTGATATCCATCAATACTTCTTTGACAACTTTACGGCAAATCTTAGAAATTTCACGTTCAAGATTACGCACACCAGCTTCACGGGTGTAATAACGAATAATATCGGTTACCGTTGCTTTTGGTATTTCAATTTCACTTGCCTTTAAACCAGCAGATTCAATTTGTTTTGGAATTAAGTGGCGTAAAGCAATATTCACTTTTTCATCTTCCGTGTAACCTGCTAAGCGAATAACTTCCATACGATCACGTAATGCAGCGGGAATATCCAACGTATTTGCTGTCGCTACAAACATGATATGAGATAAATCATAGTCAACTTCAAGATAATGATCATTGAAAGAATGATTTTGTTCTGGATCTAATACTTCCAATAAGGCAGATGCTGGATCGCCACGAAAATCCATAGACATTTTATCAATTTCGTCTAATAAAAATAATGGATTATTCACGCCAGATTTCGCTAATTTTTGCACGATTTTTCCCGGCATAGCGCCAATGTAAGTACGTCTATGTCCACGCACTTCAGCTTCATCACGCACACCACCTAAGGACATACGAATAAAGTGTCGGCCTGTTGCATTTGCAATCGATTGACCCAAAGAAGTTTTACCTACGCCCGGAGGACCAACAAGACATAAAATTGGGCCTTTCAATTTTTTCACCCGCTTTTGCACTGCAAGATATTCAATGATACGTTCTTTCACTTCTTTTAAGCCATAATGCTCAGCTTCTAAGATTTCTTGCGCTTTGATCAAGGTAATATTTGCATTGCTACGCTTGTCCCAAGGCAACGATAACATGACATCTAAATAATTACGTGACACAGTCGCCTCAGCAGATTGCATAGGCATTATTTTTAATTTATTTAATTCAAGCGTGCATTTTTCTTTTGCTTCTTTGCTCATGCCCGCGCTTTCAATTTTCTTAGCAAAGGTTGCAAATTCATCTGGCACATTTTCGCTATCATTTAATTCTTTTTGAATCGCTTTCATTTGCTCATTTAAATAATATTCGCGTTGGGTTTTTTCCATTTGGCGTTTAACACGACCGCGAATTTTCTTTTCAACTTGTAATAAATCAATTTCATTTTCTAGTAATGCCATTAATTTTTCGAGACGCGATGGCAAACTTTCAACTTCCAATAAATTTTGCTTTTCTTCAAGCTTAATACCAAGATGCGCCGAAATGGTATCGCCCAAACGACTGCCATCATCAATCGCCAAGATCGACGCCATAATTTCTGCCGGAATCTTACGATTTAATTTTACATATTGCTCAAATTGCGATTTCAATGAACGAACAAATATTTCAACTTCTTTATCGGCAATGTTTTTGTCTTCAAGTAAATCTACATTCGCTAAAAAATAGTCTTTATTTTGGATAAAACGAGTAATACGACCGCGCTTAACACCTTCAACCAATACTTTTACCGTGCCATCAGGTAATTTCAATAACTGTAATACCGTGGCTAAAGTACCAACATCATACATTGATTTTTCACTGGGCTGATCTTCAGTAGCATTTTTTTGCGTCACTAATAAAATTTGCTTGTCCGCAGCCATGGCGACTTCTAACGCTTTAATAGAACGATCACGTCCAACAAATAATGGCACTACCATAAACGGATAAACCACTACATCGCGTAATGGTAATACAGGAATACTTAATGAGTTTAAGTCAGACGGAATGGGTGCTGCCATGTGTTACCCTCCATATTGTTTTAAATAATTTCCAGGTATCAATACTTGTCGTTATTCAGCCACAGACACTTGTTCTTGATTTTCGTAAATCAAAATAGGCTGTGTTTCGCCATGAATTGATGCCTCATCAAGAATCACTTTTGATACGCGATCCAAGGAAGGTAATTCATACATAATATCCAATAGTGCTTTCTCTAAAATTGAACGCAAACCACGCGCACCAGTTTTCTTGTCGATGCAACGTTCTGCAATACTATGTAAAGCCGCGTCACGAAACTCGAGAGAAACGCCTTCCATTTCAAATAATTTACGGTATTGCTTAGTTAAAGCATTCTTTGGGTCGATTAAAATACTGACCAAAGCTGATTTATCTAATTCTTCCAAAGTAGCGACAACCGGCAAACGACCAATTAATTCGGGGATTAAACCAAATTTAATTAAGTCAGAAGGTTCCGCATCTTTTAATACATCGCCTATGGCTTTTGCATCCGACTTACTATGAATTTCCGCAGAGAAACCAATACCCGATTTTTCCGAACGATCTCGGATAATTTTTTCTAAGCCGGCAAAGGCACCACCACAAATAAATAAAATATTACGGGTGTCTACTTGAATAAATTCTTGTTGCGGATGTTTTCTGCCGCCTTGAGGTGGTACAGAAGCATTAGTACCTTCAATTAATTTTAGTAAAGCTTGTTGCACACCTTCACCAGAGACATCGCGCGTAATCGATGGATTTTCAGATTTACGTGAAATTTTGTCAATTTCATCGATATAAACAATACCCATTTGCGCTTTAGTCACATCGTATTCACAACGTTGTAATAATTTTTGAATGATGCTCTCAACATCTTCGCCAACATATCCAGCTTCAGTCAATGTTGTTGCATCAGCAATCACAAAAGGTACATTCAATAAACGCGCCAACGTTTCTGCCAATAAAGTTTTACCACTACCGGTCGGGCCGATTAATAAAATGTTACTTTTGCTTAATTCAATATCATCTTTCTTAGAATGATTGCGTAAACGTTTATAATGATTATAAACAGCCACAGACAAGACTTTTTTGGCATGGCTTTGGCCGATGACATATTCATCTAAGGTTTGTCTGATTTCAAATGGCGTAGGTAATCGAGGTAATACTTCAGCAGCTGGTTGCGCTTTTTCATCGCGTCCTTCTTCATTGATGATGTCATTACATAGTAAGACGCATTCATCACATACATAAACTGATGGACCAGCAATCAGTTTACGAACTTCATGCTGACTTTTACCGCAGAATGAACAATGAAAGATTTTATCTTTACTGTCTTTGCCACCATTGCCGCGTTGGTCATTATTCATAAGAAGAGCCTCTTTTTAATAGCCTTTTATAGATTGGGCCGTTTTTAATAATATCAACCACTACCTTATCATTCTATCTTACTACTTTTCAGTCGGACGATACTCAAGAATTTTATCGATAAGACCATATTTTAGGGCTTTATCAGCAGTCATAAAATTATCTCGATCTGTATCTTTTGCTATCACTTCTTCCGGTTGACCGGTATGTTTGGCTAAAATTTGATTCAATTTGGCCTTTATTTTCAATGTTTCTTCGGCATGAATAGCAATATCAGAGGCTTGGCCTTGTACGCCACCCAAAGGTTGATGGATCATAACGCGGGCATTTGTTAAACAAAAACGTTTGCCTTTTGTACCACCTGCCAATAAAAACGCGCCCATACTAGCCGCTTGACCGACACAAATAGTGCTCACATCTGGTTTAATAAACTGCATTGTATCATAAATTGCAAAACCTGAGGTCACTACGCCTCCCGGAGAATTAATATAAATCGAAATATCTTTATCTGGATTTTCTGATTCTAAAAATAATAACTGGGCGACAATTAAATTTGATACATAATCATCAATAGGTCCACCGAGAAAAATCACCCTGTCCCTTAACAGCCGGGAAAAAATATCAAATGCGCGTTCGCCCCGCGGTGATTGTTCAACAACCATAGGTACGAGGTTGGCAGTGATAGCTTGATTCATATTCTCAGTTTTTGACATTGCATAGTCCTTATTTAATTTTCATTCTCTTATTATATATGAATACCTTTTAATTCAGCATATGTCATTATTTTTTCGTTGGCAGAAATTCCTTCAATAAATTTCTCTAAGACCATATCTTCTGCAACTTGGGAAGCAATACCACGGCGTCTTTCATCCGTTGCCAACCAATCGATAACTTCTTTTGGATTTTCATAAGCCGAAGCAATCTCAGTAATGCGAGCTGCAATTCGGGCATCATCAACGACGATATTAGCTTGTTTGGTATATTCACCAATCAACAAACCTAACATCACACGTTTTTTCGCAACATCATCAAACATGCTCATTTCTTCTGCGCTATGTTGATGGTGATCGTGGTCATGCGGATGCACTTCATCATGAATTTTCTTAGCTTCGCGTTTTACTAAGGATGATGGCACTTCAATTGGATTTTGCTCAAGAAGTTGAGTAAAGACTTGCTCTTTCAATTTTTCTTTGACTAAACGATCGCGCTCTTGTTCTAACGATTGTCGAATTTGTTTTTGCAAATCTGCAAGATCACCGCTTTTCACACCGAGTTTTTTAATCATCTCGCTATCCACTGGCGGAATATCTGCTGCTAAAACCTGTTTCGCTAATACGATAAACTCAATCGGCTTTCCGGCATTTTCTTTATTGGCTTCATTATCAGGGAAAGTTAAATGCAGAGAGCGTTCTTCGCCTGCTTCAATGCCAATTAATCCATCTTCAAATCCAGGAAACATGACTTTGCTGCCTAGTTCAAGTGGATAATCTTTAATTTTATTATCTGCATCTGATTTACCATCAAAAATAGCATAGTAGTCAATGACGACACGATCATGGGCCTGAGCTTTCCGAGTAACTGCTTGCCATTTGGTTTGTTGCTTTTGTAATTGTTCAATAACGCGTTCAACATCTGCTTCCGTGATGTCTACTTTTAATTTTTCAATCTTAGGCATACTGAATTTAACCTGTTCAAGTTCAGGTAATACTTCAAATGAAGCCGTAAACTCTAAGGGTTGATTTGCCAACATCATTTTTGGTTCTATGCGAGGGGAACTAATAGGGGTCAGCTTCTTTTCAGCTATGGCTGCATACAACGAGCTTTCGATCACTTCACCAATCGCATCTTGCTGAGCTTGTTCTTTATATCGCTGCTGAATTAACTCTTTAGGCGCTTTTCCTGGGCGAAAACCCTTAATATTTGCTTTAGAAGCTAATAAATTAATATGTTTGGTAAATGCAGCGGAAATTTGTTCTGCTGGCACGGTAATAGTAAGACGACATTCAACGCTGTTCAATTTTTCTACAGATACTTGCATGATAGATGATCCCAATAAGTCGTGTATAGAGGAATAAAGGGCGTCATTATAATGACAAAACTATGCTTTAACCAGCAATTATGTGATCAATTTTATCGTCATTATTGCGAAAGGAGAGACTCGAACTCTCACGGGTTACCCCACTGGAACCTAAATCCAGCGCGTCTACCAATTCCGCCACATTCGCTTTTTCGGCTCTCTTTTTTACTTTAGTTTTTAATTACACGCAATACTTAATGTGTTTTCTGGCTGCGGTCCGCTGTTTTCAACTGAAGATAAAACTGGTTGAGGATTAATGGGCGATGTCGTATTTACTTCGGGAACAGCTTTCTTGTTAATGCCAAAATGCTTTTCAACTTCTTGCCTAAATTCAGATTGTAATTGTAATTCTTGTTGGATTTTAACAGACGCTAAATTTTGTTTTTGGTCTAATTTTTCTAACTCAGGTAAAGAAGAATTTTTTATGCCATAAATAAAACGTAACACAGTCATGGTTTGCACCACCATTAGTAAAGCACCTAATCCAGGATGAATTAAAAATCCAAGTAATTTTGAAGCTCCCCCTGCAATGGGTGCCATAATAATATTATAGGTGAAACTTAACTTTTGGCTTTGATGTATTTTCTCGATGGTTTGATTCGCAATAGAAAATACTGCAAGCAAAGGACGCAGCAAACCACCAGAAATTAAAATTTGTGCTCTATCTTCCGTTCCTCTATCGCTACAATCGGTATGCATAGCAATGCCTAAGCAACCTTGAGTGGTAACAGAAGGAGCATCATTAGCGCCGTCACCGACAAAAACTATTTTCTTACCATCTGCTACTAGTTTTTCTAATAGTTCCGTTTTAGTTGGTAGTGAATTTTTTTCATCAGCTTGCTTCCATGAAATACGATCAGCGTAGACATCATCCTTTGAAATGCCTAATAACGTAGCATAGCTCAAAGCAGTCGCTTTATCTGTTCCAGTAAGCATCATTACTTTTTTAGCCTTTAGATTAGCATCCCGTTGTTGTAATATTTTTATAACATCTTTCGCATCATCACGAAGTGGATCAAACGTATTAACCACACAAATAATTTTTTTATCGCGCGCAAGAAAAATTCGTTGTTCGCCTGCTTTAACTGGTAATTTTTCTGCGACAGTAACGTCAACACCGACTTCTTTTAACATGGCGATATTTCCAAGAGTGTACCATTGGTTCGCTATTAAAGCTCTCACCCCTGAATGACGAACTACCAGATCAAACTGAATATTAACAACAGCTTTTTGTTCTGCGGGAGATAATATTTTTTTTGCATGATTGACAATAGCATTAGCTATTGGATGCCGCGGATGAGCATTTTCCGCTCCGCCTTCCAAAGCTAACATATACTGTAATGTTTGCTTTTCTGTAAGATCATTAGTGACATTAACAACATGGGTCACTTTAGGTTTACCTTGGGTTAAAGTGCCATTTAAATCAAAAATAATGACCGCTTCATTATCTTTATCAATATCAGCTGCCGCTTGCAAGGCGTTGCTATTTTTAAATATAACATCGTTGACAATACCTTTAGCAATACCCATTTTCAAAGTCAGGGGAATAATAAATAAATAAACGCAAGGACAAGCAATTGCCAAAGTAGTGACAAAGCATTGCAGTGCGTCACCTAAAGAAAAAACATTGCCGGTAATAACGCAACAACATACTGCGACAATAAAAATAATAAGGACAAAAGATTTTAATTTTTTATCAGTTTCTTCTTCTAGCGAAGTGACATTGCTCGGACGTTTATCTAAATGCTTATCTAATCTAGCTAAATAAGAATCTTTTTCTTCATTAATCACCTTCATCTGTAAAGGCTGTTGATTGTTTTCCGGTACCCGCATACCGGCATATAAACTATCACCTTTTCTAATTTGAACCGGAAAATTTTTGCCGCTAATAATGGTGTCGTAAATTTCACTAGAAACTTGTTCTAGCTCACCATCTACTGGTACATATTCACCAGCTTCCACTTCAATAATATTATCTTTCTTAATATCTTTTATTGGTACTTTTTTTCTTACACCATTATCAATAAGAATAACTTCCTTATTCACTCGATCACGAAATGATACTCCTTTACTCATATTACGTTTAAGCGTTTCTTTAAGCGCAATACCTAATTGATCAAAGCCAACTTTCCAGCACAGTGGGATCCGAAGCTCTGAGAGGGGAAAG
>JADMIO011089273.1_pt1 | contig 110596 bp, 143 predicted proteins | sample 8958161 | NCBI WGS metagenome assembly JADMIO01 (sample SAMN16585339, study PRJNA669376) | soil metagenome | isolation source: Crop rotation soil | place: USA: Cullars Rotation, Alabama | collected 2011 | reverse complement strand
CGACAACTTGTCCACGTGGAATTCTAAGCTTAGGATCCCAATGTGCTGGAAAGTGTTTCGTCCGTCCCGCTCCCGGCCGGCAACGCGCGCCGGCCGGCTGCTCGTCCGGTAGTCGATACCCCTGAGCGCGATCTTCAAAGACGAGCCGCATTGCGGCGTAGAGGCAATCCTCGGACACGCCGCCATGCGGGGCCGGGCGACTCGAAATTCCGCCGTCTGTCTCGCTGTCTGGCGCGGCTGATCCCGGCCCGGGCAGGGCGTCGACCGGACTGCGCACGCCTCTGCCGCCCACCTTGAGCACATGCGTGTAGATCATCGTCGTCGCCACGTCGCTGTGCCCGAGCAGCTCCTGGATCGTCCGGATGTCATAGCCGGCCTGCAGCAGGTGCGTCGCGAAGGAGTGGCGCAGGGTGTGCGGGGTAGCGGGCCTCGTGATACCGGCCAGCTCGACAGCACGCTTGAAGGCACGCTGGAACGTCTGGTCGTACATGTGATGCCGGCGCACGACGCCGCTGCGCGGATCAGCCGAGTGCGTGGCCTGCGGGAATACCCAGAACCAGGCCCACGTGGATCCCGCGCGCGGATACTTGCGCTCGAGCGCGAACGGCAATTCGACACCGGCCCGTCCTTCTGCCTGATCGCCGCTCCACAGAACGCGCGCCCGCGCGATCTGTTCCCGTAATTCCCGCACGAGGCGCCGCGGCAGCATCACCGCGCGGTCCTTCCTTCCTTTGCCTTCCCGGACGATGATTGCCCCGCGCTCGAACTCGACGTCCTTGACGCGAAGCTGCAGACCCTCGGCGATCCGCATTCCAGTGCCATACAGCAGTTGTGCGAACAGCCGGTGCTCGCCGCTCATGAACGCGAATATCCGGGCCACCTCATCGTGCGTGAGAACCACCGGCAGATGCCGACCGGCGCGCGGGCGCCCGATCTGCGCCATCCAGGGCAGATCGACCCCCAGCACCTTGCCGTAGAGGAAGAGCAGCGCGGCGAGCGCTTGCCTGTGGGTGGACGCGGAGAGCCTGCGCTCGTTGGCGAGCCAGGAGAGGAACGCCTCGACCTCCTGCCCTCCCAGGGTGGCGGGATGTCGCAACCCGCTGAAACGAATAAACATGCGCACCCAATATACATACGACTCCTCGGTGCGTAAGCTGTTGCGCGTGACCTATCCTGAGCAACCTCTTGTGGAGGAAGTCTCGAAGGCATCTGAGGTAATCATGCGTAGTCGAGATGGCGTTGACTCCCGAAGTCGGGTATTTACAATCTCGGGTGAGATTGCACGTGGCGCAATGCTTGGGCTCGCGCAGGCAAGGTAGGAAGATGCGCTCTAACCGCCGCATCGATACCGACCGCTTCGCGGCGAATCATGCGGGACGTTATGTGGCAAGAACATGGCGCTGAACGATATCGAGCGGAAGCGGATCGAGAAGGTAGTGGATGCCTTCGTTCAGAAACGCCGGCCCGCGCCGCATATCAGGCCCAAGCTGGATATTGGCTTTCGTGTCGTTGGCCAGAGTATCGAGATATTTGAGATCCGGCCACGGTGGAAGGAGCCGAGTGTGAAGATGGAACATTCGGTGGCGAAGGCGACGTTTGTTCGCAGCCAATCGCGCTGGAAAGTGTTCTGGAGGCGTGCCGATCTCAAGTGGCATGGGTATGAGCCCTTACCGACGGTTGGCTCGATTGAGAAGTTCCTGGATGCAGTAGACAGGGACGAATACTCGTGCTTTTGGGGATAGCATTGCCACATAACAGCGCGATCGACTGCGACGCCAGAAAGCGTTCGCTTCCGGGCGCGCGTCATCGCGAACGTTAGGCCGCATGCGTAACCTCAGCCATCTCTGGGCCGGTCGTTGGATCGCCCGTGCAGTCATGGTAAGTGCACTGAGCACTGTGGTCGCAGCGCGAGCCGTGGCCGGTGAGGACCTAAATGCGGGCGAGCCGCTGGCACTCTGGGATGCATTGGGAATCATTTTGCCCGAGCGGTCGACCGTACAAATACGTTGGTTTCGTCAGGATCGAGCGCTTTTCGAGGCTCCTGTTACGCGTCAAATTGGCACAGTTCGTGTACGAACGTTATATCCATGTCGGTTGGATCACGGGCGCTGGACATGTACTGGACCGGATGAAGAGATCGAGATGGAAGCCAACGGTCTGCGGCACGTCGTTCATGTTACAAACGTGCAGCACGACGTCGCCCTGCGCATTGTTCGCTATGTCTATTCCGGGTGTTTCGAGACGCAACGCGCGGAGCTTCGCAAAACACAAGCGAAATTTTATTGGAGCGGAGCGACAATCTCCATCACGAGAATTTCCGATCGCGCTGACGGGCTATTGCAAGTGCACGCTGACGGACGCGGTGCTGGCCTCACATTCCGACTGAAAGTTGCCGTGAGCGACGATAGCAGCACCTGCGGATTTCAGCTGGTTAATATCGGCGGATGGGTAGCTATGCGGCCTAACCTCAATTCGAGCGGACGCGGGGAAGCGTGAGTGGTATGTCCGCAACGGTGTTGGTATGCAAACGGTGTCGCGCGCGCCGCTCAACAAGTTGTTATGCCGCAGCACCGATCGCGCCTTTGACATGCCATATATAGTATAGGCACAATGTGGCATGTGGCGCATCGAGGAGCACCGCCGCGTCGACAAGGAGCTCGCCTCGGCGCCGCGGGTGATCCTCAAGCGCTATGAAAAGTGGAAGGACATCGCCGTGCTCTCCGGGCCGCCGGGGCTTCGTCTGATCAGAGGCTTCAACGACGAAGCCTTGTCGGGCGAATGGAAGGGTTATCGGTCCTCTCGCCTCGGAGTGCAATGGCGTGTCATCTATCGCACGGCGCCAGAGCAGCAGCTATTTCAGGTGGTGTCGATCACGCCGCATGACTATCGGAGGTCGTAGATGAAAGAGTTTCGTCCTGCGAAGAAGCGCATCAACGTCTCGGTAGGCGAGTCGGTGCGCATTGTTCGCGAGCTGCAAGGCTTGAGCCAGAACCAGCTCGCGCAGCGCACGGGCATTCCTCAGGCTACGCTTTCCGCCATTGAGAACGACCGCGTTCGCCTTGGTGTCGAGCGCGCAAAGGTGCTCGCAAAAGCCCTCAAGTGCCACCCTGCCGTGCTGGTGTTCCCCGGATGGGAAGACAATCTCCAAACTGCGGCATAACCCGCTGCTGCAGCCGACGCGCTGAAGCGCGCGGCTGAGCGCCAGGTTATGCGCCATAGGACAGCGTTCCCGTGCCACCGAAGGTAAGGTAGCTGGTATCCGAGTTGGGGCGCGCGGGCTTCGTCAACCGTGGCGGGAAGGGCAGTCACCGCAATTTCGTTCATCCGAAAGCCTCCAGACCGGTCACAGTATCCGGCGCGCCCGGCGATGACGCGAAGCATTATCAAGTGCGTGCCGTGAAACGTGCCATTGAGGAGTCGAAGTCATGAAAGAGAGTGCGCGATACGCCAAGATCGTCGAATGGTCCGAGGAAGATCAGTGCTACGTCGGAAGCTCCCCCGGCTTGATATACGGCGGTTGCCATGGATCCGATGAGAAGGCGGTGTTTGACGAACTATGCCAAGTGGTGGAGGAAGCCATTGCGCTCTATCACAAGGACGGAAAGCCACTGCCGCCAGCCACGTCCGGCCGCGATTTCGCGAACAAGATGCAGAATGTCGCATAACCACGCGATCGACAGCGACGCCAGAAAGCTGGCGCTTCCGGGCGCGCGTCATCGCGGACGTTAGAGCGCTGACGCATGGATGTGTGGCCCGCCCTTCGCACCGCCGAATATCGCGACCGCACGTTCTGTTTTCGTGTGACGAAGGAGGCGATGCAGCCCTACGTCGAGGCCACCTTCGGCCCGTGGGACGACGAGTGGCAGCGTCAGCGTCTCGAGAACGATCTGGCTTCCTCTCCTCATGAGATCGTAGTCGTTGGAGATAGGGATATCGGTCTCTGGAGTGTCGCTCGTGAATCGGAGCGCGTTGTCCTGCGTAAGATCTATCTATTACCCGAGTTCCAGCGACAAGGCATCGGCTCGATCTTGCTGCGGCGGTTGATTCAAGAGTCCGAGGCATTGCGCATGCCCATCGAGTTGAGATACTTGATGGTGAACCCCGTCGCCTCACTATATGAGCGCCTGGGCTTTCGCTGGCTCAAGGAGGAACCGCCATATATCTATGTGCGGCGGGCGCTCTGACTGGCCCATCGAAACGGACCTTCGAGCGGCTTCGCCCGGCTGCCCGGCCGTTCATGGGCGACGTTAGCGCGCACGAGATGGAAGGTGTAGCCTATGGCACGAACGTGGTGGTCCTGGAACCGGATGTCGCCAAACGATTCAAGACTTCCGCTTCGGTCAATCAGGCGTTGTGCGCGTATCTTCGCACCGAGGAGCGAGATCCAAGGGACGTCGCGCAAGCGCCGCCGGTTCGCGTGAGACGCTGGAGCAAGCAACCAAGCCAGGAGCCGTCCACGCCATGGCCAGCCGCAATCACTGGATCGGCGTCGTGTCGCGTTCTCATGTGCGAATCGGCGTCAAGGGAGCCTTCATTCAGCTCAATCACGGCAAGAAGGCGCCGCTTCAAAAGCTCCGCGCGGGCGACGCGCTGGTCATGTATTCGCCTCGCACAGACTATCCGGACGGTGAAGTGCTCCAGGCATTCACCGCCATCGGCACCATCGTTTCGGGAGAGATCTATCAGGTCGAGATGGCGCCGCGCTTCAAGCCGTACCGGGTGGATGTAAAGTTCGCGCGCTGCAGGGAAACTCCGATCAGGCCGCTCATCGAAAAGCTCTCGTTCATCAGGAACAAGACGCATTGGGGTGCGGCTTTCCGCTTCGGCCAGCTCAAGATTCCAGCCAAAGACTTCGCGCTCATTGCCGGGAGAATGGGCTGTGCGCGCCTCGCCGACAATGCGCCATAGCTTTTGCGCGCAGATCCGAAACGAGTGTGTCTGGGAGTGAGGGTTCGTGCAAGCACAAGGCCCGATCTACCGCGTCGTAAGTCTTTGGATTCGCCCGGGCGCCACCGCTGAGTTCGAGGCCTACGAGCGAAAGGCGGCCCGAATCATGCGGAAGTATGGCGGTTCGATCGAAAAGGTCGTTCGCATCGGCCAGGAGGGCTGGTCGGAGAATCCGTTCGAGATACACGTCGTCAGCTTTCCTGATCAGGAGAAGCTCGCCGCCTATCGCGCCGATCGGGAGGCCGCATCCATTGCGCCCGACCGTGAAGCGGTCATACTCAAGACTATCGTGATCACGGGTATCGGGGGACCGGCGTATGGCACCTGACAAGTCGTTGCAGCCGCCCACGCACAAGTCGCGTGATGGCCGGCGTCGCTGAGCTCGTTCGTTAGGCGGCCTTTCCGATGCACAGCCTGCCGCTCCCTTTGCGCGGAAGATGCCAGTGTGGCGTCGTATCGTTCCAATGCACAGGCCAGCCGTTTGTCGCCTATACCTGCCACTGTCTCGAATGCCAGCGACTGTCATCCAGTGCGTTCAACACTTGCATTCAGGTTGCGGCCGAGGCCGTTGAAATCGTAACCGGCGAGCCGTGCGTCAGGGATCGCACCGCTGATAGCGGGAACGTGCTGTCGACCTACTTCTGCAGGGACTGCGGCTCCGCGATTTTCTCCCAGAACTCGGCCCGCCCGAGGATCCGAACCATATACGTTGGGACCCTGAATGACGCCGGGCTGATCGAGGTCTGCGCCCACATCTGGGTGAAGCGGAAACTGCCCTGGGTCGTTGTGCCTTCGAGCCATAGAATCTTCAATGAAGGCGGCGACTGGACGGTCGACTACGCGGCCGACCTCACTCGCTACAAACCCCAGATGGAAGGGGAGCGGTGAATACTCGTGTTTTTGGGGATAGCATTGCCACATAGCAGCGCGATCGACCGCGGACGCCAGAAAGGATTCGATCGGCGAGGTCAGGTGTTGTGATGCGGAAAGAGCCTGAAATTTACTGCCCGAAGTGCAAGGACCGACCGCGCGCCGAGGATCGTTGGGAATGTATTCCCAGCTGCGGTACCGTATGGCATACATTCTGGACGGGCGGCGTTTGCCCCGGGTGCGGCTACCGATGGACCAAGACGCAATGTCTGGCCTGCGGGGAATTTTCGCCGCACAAGGACTGGTATCACTACCCGGACGGTCAAGCGCCAGCCGACACGGAGACCACGGATGTACCGGAGACGATCAACACCTAGCCGTGGGTCGACCGGACGGGCCATCAGCCGCGTGCGTCAGCCGCCCACACTCGCCCGCCGTTCATCAGGGCGTTAGACCGCGCACAAGGAGCAGACCGTGGGCCAGATACACGCGACGATCAACATCAGCCTGGACGGCTGCTGCGACCACACTCAAGTGGTCGCCGATGAGGAATTCCACGAGCGGATCTCCGACGTATTCGATGAGCCGGCAGCCCTGCTGTTCGGCAGGAAGACATACGACCTGCTCCACGGCTACTGGCCGGGCGTCGCGTCAAGGGGCGACGGGACGCCAGCGGTCTTGCGATTGGCGCGCATTCTCAACGAGAAGCCAAAGTACGTCGTCTCAAGTCGTGATCCCGCGCCCGGGTGGCAGGCGCGGAGAACCGCACCAACGCCGGATGCGATCGCGACTCTGAGAGATCAGGTCGACGGTACGATCCTGCTGGTGGCAAGTCCAACGCTCGCGCGGACCCTCGTGCAGTGGGGTCTCGTGGGCGAGTACCACATTGCGATGAGCCCGATGGTGGCAGGTCACGGCCCCCATTTTCTGGAGGGATTGAAGGCGCACATCACGCTTTCGTTGCTCGGCGTCGCCCGCTTGCGTTCAGGAGTAGTGTTTCTACGCTATGGTCTTGGACGTCAGGGCGATGCGGCCTAGCGCGCCGATGAAGCTGACGGTCGCCTGCGCCGCCCGCAGCCTGTCGGCGGATCGTTAGCGCTCGAGACGTGCCCAGCATCCTGTCACATCCCGCGGTTCCCCTGGCGGTCGCTGCAATAGCAGGGACCAAGCGCATCGGCGGCCGGCTGCTCGTAGCCGGCGTGATTGCTTCGGTGCTCCCCGATGCCGATGTCCTGGCGTTTCGCTTCGGCGTTGCTTACGGCAGCGAGCTGGGTCACCGTGGATTCAGCCACTCGCTCTTCTTCGCCGTGATGGCCGGCGCCATCGCCTGTGCTTGCGCGCCGTGGCTACGCGCCAGCCGCTTCACGGCGTTTCTTTTCGTCGGGTTGTCGTGCGCCTCTCACGGTTTGCTCGACATGCTGACGAATGGCGGCCATGGCATCGCCTACTTCTGGCCCTTTACGGACACGCGGTACTTCCTGCCCGCCCGGGTCATCGAGGTGTCGCCGCTCAGCGTGCGGCGCTTTCTGGGGCCTGCCGGGTGGGACGTCATCGTGTCGGAGTTGCGCTGGATCTGGCTGCCGGCGCTCGCGCTTGCAGCGCCTGCTATCCTGGTTCGCCGGCGGAGGCGCGCTCCCTCGCGCGAGGTCCGATGAAGGGCAAGTCGTCGACACTTCGGGTCAGCGGCTCCGAACGAACGCCGTACCGTCCTTGAGCCGCCATGCTGCGCAAGCTGCCGCGCGGGTTCTACGACCGCGACACGATCGCGGTAGCGCACGATCTGCTCGGCAAGTGCCTCGTCCACCGCGTCGAGGGCGTCGCGCGCGTCGGGCGCATCGTCGAAGTGGAGGCCTACCTCGGTCCGCACGACCTCGCGGCGCATTCCGCGCGCGGGCTCACGCCGCGCACCCGCATCATGTTCGGCCCGCCGGGGCACGCCTACGTCTACCTGATCTACGGCATCCATCACTGCGTAAACGTGGTGACCCAGGCGGAGGGGATCGCCTCGGCGGTGCTGCTCCGCGCGCTGGAGCCGGTGAAGAACGTCGAAGGCCGCACGCAGGGGCCGGGACTGCTGTGCCGGGCAATGGGCATAGACCAGCGGCTGAATGGCCACGACCTCACGAGCACGGGCTTCTACGTGGCCGACGACGGCGCGGTGGGGCGCCCGGCGATCGTCAGGCGCCCGCGCATCGGTGTCGACTACGCCGGGCATTGGGCGAAGCGCCTGCTGCGCTTCTACGTGCGCGGCAATCCTTACGTATCCCGCCGCTGAGGCTCAAGCGTTTCAACGCAAAGGCCGTCAAGGCAGGGAAGACAGGCTGTTTGCAGCGAGCGCCGAGGCCTGGGCTGTTGCGGCGCAACAACGATTCTGTGACGGAATTGTTGCAACAGGCCCCCAAATGTGGTACGTACCCAACAATCGGACCCAAGATATAGGGGTTCGGTCCGGTAGCAAGCACCAGGCGTGGCCCGAGTGGGGGGAGTCGATGGGCACTACGAGACCTGAGCGCGTCAATCGGCAAGCGGTATCCCGCGGGCAGTGATACAGCGCCTCTACAACCTCCGAATCGCGGCCGTAATAGGCCTCTTCTTCAGGGCATGCTCGTCGCGCGCGTTCCATATCATTCATAGACATCACGGACGGGTCGTGCCGTGCCGGCGCTACGGCGCACACCGGCCGGGCCGTGTCGGTATTCGAATGGATGGAGCGATGCACGCAGCACGAGCGACCTCGGGCGTCCCGAACGAGCCGGAGCGTTATGCGCATCCGGAGGAGGCGACCGCCCTGCCCAAGCTCTCGCCGCGCCTGGCCGCGGCGCTGCGCAAGCTGTCCGCGTATAGCCTGCGCGATCCCGACGCGACCCTCGACGAGCTGCGGGTTGCGCTCATGGGGACGGGCTTTACCTGGTCTGCCGATCACAAGCTCGCCTGCTCCAAGCACCGCATGGCCCTCGTCCACGAGCTCGACGAGGTGATCGGGGCTTACGGCAAGGACGCGAGGGCCGCCGAGCTTTTCCTGTAGCGCTAGTACGTCTGCAGCATGCGCTGGATTTCCGCCCGGTCGCGCGTGCGGGTGAGCGCGAGCATCAGCAGGATGCGCGCCTTGCGCGGGAGCAGGTTGTCGGCAAACAGGAATCCGCGCTCGACCGCGCCGCGCCGCGCCATGGCACGGCCGCTGCCGGCCTGGCTCGTGACCACGACGGGAATCCCCGACGCCGCCGCCCTCTCCAGGGCATCGAGGAAGGGCCGCGGCGCGCCGCCGCTGCCCAAGCCGGCCGCGACGAGCCCCTCGCAGCCCCCTTTCACCAGCGCCTCGATCGCCGTCCCGGTGACGCCGGAGTAAGCGAACGCGATATCGACCTGCGGCAGCGCTTGCACGCTCTCGACGTCGAATTCGCTCTGATGCGTGTGGCGCTTCGTCGTGTCCCGGTAGAACACCACCTCGCCGTCGGAATCGGCATAGCCCAGAAATCCCAGATCGGCGGACTTGAAAGTGTCCAGGCGCGAGGTGCTGGTCTTGGTCACTTCGCGTGCCGCCTGGATCTGGTTGTTGAGCACCACGAGCACCCCGCGGTTTGCAGCCGCCTCGCTGGCGGCGACGCGCACGCAGTCGAGCAGGTTCAGCTCCGCGTCGTTGCTCATCGCGGTCATCGGTCGCATCGCGCCGGTCACGACCACCGGCCTCGCGGTCTTCACCGTGAGGTTCAGAAAGTAGGCCGTCTCCTCGAGCGTCGAGGTGCCGTGCGTGACGGCGATGCCCGCCGTATCCGGAGCCTCGCGCAGGATCGCGTTGATGTGGCGCGCGAGGCCGGCCCAGCGGTCGGGCGACACTTCGCCGCCGTACGCATTCATGAACTGCCCGGAGCGCACCGTGGCGAGCTGGTGCACTTCGGGCACGCGGCCGAGCATCTCCTCGATCTTGAAATGGCGGTCGCCGTAGTTGTAGTCGAGGAAATCCGTGCGCGATGCGCCGATGCACGAGATGCTGCCGCCGGTTCCGATGACGTGTACGACCGGCAGGCTCATGAGCGCGCCTCGTGGCCGGCCGCGCGGATGACCCCGGCGCGGTGCTCCGGCCCGGATCCGGCGGACGCGCAAAACGTTTCCGGAGGAAGGACGCAGCCGCCGGTTCGGGCCGCGGTCATCATGGCTGCCGCGTCTCGATGGGCTTCGACACGGAGAGGCTCTGGCCCCCGGCGGTCGGGAGGAACATCGACTTGCCGCCGGCGCCGCCGCCGACGATGGTAATGAGGTCCTGCGCTTCCCACACGATCGGCACCATCGAGCGGTCGTCGTTGCGATCCACGGACTCCGGGAAGCGCGGCCCCTTCGATTTTCCGCGATTTTTCATGAGGCCCCAGGGCTGGCGCGCGCGCTCGAACAGGGCATTCTGCAGGTCGCGCTTGCTCCATCCCGCCGCGGCGATGTGGTGCGCGTGCTCGAGGCCGAGCACGAGCACGGGGTTGCCCTGCGAATAGAGATTGTTCACGCCGAGCGTCGCCATGCACGAGGCGAACGTCGTCACGATCTCCTGCGGATCGGTCTGGATGTTCTCGGTCATGCTGTGCGGCGCTTCGGTGTTTACCACCGTCACGACGCTCTGTTCGCGCGCGTAGCCGCGCTCGACGTGCAGCGGCTCCCACGGGCTCGCCGCCTCGTACTCGGCGATGCAGTAGGTGTATTTCCCGGGGTGGCCGGTCTGCGACGCATCGACGCCCGGACCGGCGCCGCCGATATTCACGAGGACGAGGCGCAGGGCGCGGCCGATCGTCGCGTTCGCGCGCCAGCCCGGGCCGAAGAGACCGCGCCCGGCGTTGATGCGCAGGCGCTCCGCCAGCGGGCCGTTCACGATGATGAGCGGCGCGCCGGCGTGCGTGGTCGTCTGGCGATGCGAGAGGCCGTAGCGCGGCTCCGAGACGGCTTCGAGCGCGGCGACGACGACCGGCAGGTACTCGGGCCGCGCGCCGGCCATCACGGCGTTGACGGCGATCTGACGCATGGTGGCCTGGCCCGAGCGCGGCGGCACGACGCTCACGAGCGCGTCGGCGTCGCGCCACGACATGCCGGCGAGCATCTTCTCGACGCGCGCCTCCGTGGGCGGAACGATCGGCAGGCCGTCGGTCCAGCCCCGCTCGTAGAAGTAATCGTTGATCGCGTCGGCGTTCTCGTGCGCGCCGACCAGCGGAGGCAGCTCGCGTGCGGTCGCGCTCATCGCGGCATCACCCCGCGGGGCAGGGGGTACTGCTTCCCCTCGAACTCGTGCTCGAGCTTCTCCATGGGCGTCGTCAGCACGCGCACGCATTCGGCTGCCGCGGCAACGCCGCGCTGGCGGATGACGTCCTCGCTGCGATCGCCTACCGGGTGGGGCACGACGACGATCGGCAGGCTGGCATGGCCGATGCCTTCGACGACGACCTGCGCGAGCGGGGCGAAGGCGGTGCTGACGATCGTCGCCGTGGGTACTCCGAGCTCTTCGAGTGCGGCCGCGTCACGCGCGGTCCAGGGGGTCGACGATCCTCAGTGGCCGACGCCGTTGATGACGGCGTCGCAGCGCGCCGCCATCTCCGCGGGGTAGGGCGAGGGGATGCCGAGATAGCTCTTCTTCCAGATGGTCACGTCGGAGACGCCGTAGTCGCGCTGCAGCGTCTCCACGATCCCGCGCAGCACGATGTCCGCGAATTCCTTGTGGTTGTCGAGGATGCCGATGCGCGCGCCGCGCAGGGTGTCGAGCCGGCGGGCGAGATGCCTGGCGAGCGTGTCGACGGCGCCGATCGGCACGTAGACCTCGGTGCCGTCGATGTTTTGCTTCTGGTAACTGGCCATGGCAGCTCCTTGACGGGCGCGAGTGTGCGGTGAGCGGCGATGTTAGCAAGGACCCTTTATAACCGGCAAAGAACGATGGGCTATGCACTATAATCACCGGTTATGCTGAGCCCCCTGCGACAGGGAAGGCCCGGGCGCCGATGAAGCTGCACCAGCTGCGCTACCTGTGCGAGATCGCGAAACGCGACCTGAGCTTCTCGAATGCGGCGCACGCGCTCAACACCTCCCAGCCCGGGATCAGCAAGCAGATGCGCCTCCTCGAGCAGGAGCTGGGCGTCGATCTCTTCATCCGCAGCGGCAACCGCATCATCGACCTGACGGAGCCGGGACGGCGCATCGTCGAGCTCGCGGGCGCCGTGCTGCGGCAGATCGACGGCATCAAGGCGGCAGCCCAGGAATTCGCGGGCGGCGAAGCCGGCCATTTGCACGTGGCGTCCACCTTCACCCTGGCCCGCTACGTGCTGCCGGGCGCGCTGCAGCGGTTCGTTGCCCGCTATCCCGGCGTCGAGCTGACGCTCCTGCACGGGAGCTCCGACCAGATCTGCAGGCTCGTCGCCTCCGGCGAGGCCGACCTCGCGCTCGTGACCGAGCCGGCACGTGAATTCCCCGACCTGCTCCTGCTCGAGTACGGACCGCTCCCCCGCGCGCTGTTCGTTCCCGCCGGGCACCCGCTGACGGCGGCGAAGAGCCTCAGCCTGAAGTCGATCTCCGCTCACCCGCTCGTCACGCTCGACGCCGGCTCGCACGGCCAGGCCCGGATGCGCGAGCTTTTCCGAAGCCACGGGCTGCAGCCCGAGATCGTGCTGTCCGGCGCGAACATCGACGTCGTCAAAGCCTTCGTCGAGGCCGGCCTGGGCATCGCCATCCTGCCGCGCCTCGCCTTCGAGCCCGCTCGCGACACCGGGCTGCGGCTGCTGGATGTCGATCACCTGTTCGAGCCCCATCGCGCGAGCATCGCGATCCGCAGAAACAACTATCCGCGCGCGTTCGTCTACGATCTCATCGGCATGCTTGCGCCGAAGATCGACCGCCGCGCGATCGAGCGCGCCTCCGCCGCCGCGCCGCGCCGCCGGCGCCGCCCAGCATAACGAATCGGCATGACCCATAGCCGACGGATCTTGCGCGCCGGCGCCAAACTCCGGCACCATCTCCGGCTGCCCTGAAGCCGGGCACGACCGCCCGCGGTCACGCGACCGCGCCGCACATCCGACAGGACGCTCATGGAGAACCCGAAAACCAGCAACCCGCCGCTCGCGGCGCACGTCGCGCAGTTCGTCACCGCGACGCGCTATCAGGACCTTCCGCCGGAAACGGTGCGAATCGCCAAGAAGCACATACTCGACACGATCGCCGTCGGGCTTGCCGGCGTGCCCGCCGAAGGCAGCGAGATCGTGCGCCGCTACGTGGAGAAGCTCGGCTGCAGCGGCGGGACTGCGACGATCTTCGGCACCGCTCTGCGCGCCGTCCCCCGCTTCGCCGCCCTGGCCAATGCCAGCGCGATGCATGCGGACGACTACGACGACACCTATCACCCGACCCGCTTCCATCCGTCCGCGCCGGTGATTTCCGGCGCGATCGCGGAGGGCGAGCAGACCGGCGCATCGGGCAGGGACGTGGTGACGGCCTTCGCAGTCGGCACCGAGGTATCGGTGAAGCTCTCCCACACGATCGACAAGCAGCACTACCTGCGCGGGTTTCACATGACGAGCACGTGCGGCGTGTTCGGCGCCACCGCCGGCGTGTGCAGCGTGCGCCGCCTGCCGCTCGAGGCGACGCTGCGCGCTATCGGCATTGCGGGCAGCGAGTCGGCGGGGGTGCGCGAGAATTTCGGCACGATGGTGAAGCCGTTCCACTCGGGGCGCGCCGCCGAGAACGCCGTCGTCGCCGCGTCGCTCGCGGAGATGGGATTCACTTCCGCGCCGACCATCCTCGAGGGCAATCGCGGCTACTTCATGACCGGTGCCGGTGGATACGACGCCGCGGAGCTCGTCGGCAAGCTCGGCAATCCGTGGAACTACGTGGCGAAGCGCGTTGCGATCAAGCCGTATCCGTGCGGCAACCTGCAGCAGCCCGCGATGGACAAGCTGCGCGAGCTGGTGCTCGCGCACGACATCCGCCCCGGGGAGGTGGAGCGCCTCGCCATCAGGAGCCATCGGCTGATGCCGCTCAACCTCACCTACCACCGCCCGACGACGGGGCTGGAAGGCAAGTTCAGCATGGAGTTCAGCCTCGCCTCGATCCTCGTGCTGCGCCGCGCCGGGCTGGCCGAGTACACCGACGAGGTCGTCAACCGTCCCGACATCCAGGAGGCGATCCGCAGGATGGAGTACACCGTGTTCAGCGACGAGGAAGCCGAGGCGAAGGGCTACCACCTGTGGACGACGTTCCTCGATCTCACGCTGAAGGACGGCCGCACGCTTTCCGCGCGCGCCGACGCGGCCAAGGGCAGCGCCTCGATGCCGCTCACCGAGGAGGAGGTCGCGGAGAAGTTTCGCGATTGCGCGGCGTTCGCCGGGATGCCGAAGGGGCGCGCGGAGCAGGCGATCTCGATGGTCCTCGAGCTCGAGAAGCTCGACGATATCCGCAAGCTGACCGCGCTGCTGGGTGCGCCATGAGGCGTGTCCCCGCAAGCGGGACCCTGCGCGCTTTCCTGGTCGGGCTGGTGATCTTCGGCGGCGCGGTTGCCTGCGGCGCACAGACCTACCCGGCCCGGCCCATACGGCTCGTCGTTCCCTACCCGCCGGGTGGCGGGGTCGACGTCATGGCGCGGCTCATCGCGCCGGGGGTCTCCGAGAGGCTCGGCCAGCAGCTCATCATCGACAATCGCTCCGGCGCGACCGGCAACATCGGCGCGGAGGCCGTGGCGCGCTCGGCGCCGGACGGCTACACCGTGCTGATGGTGGGCTCGTCGATCGCGGCCAACGTGAGCCTGTATCGCAAGCTCAACTACGACCTGCTGAAGGATCTCGCTCCGGTCACCCTGGTCGCCGCGTCGCCCAACATCGTGCTCGTTCACCCGTCGCTGCCCGTGCGGTCGATCAAAGAGCTGATCGCGCTCGCCCGCGCGCGTCCGGGCCAGTTGAACTACGCGTCGGGCGGCGCCGGCAGCACGCTTCATCTCACCGGCGAGCTGTTCAAGACGATGGCCAAGGTCGACCTGGTGCACGTGCCGTACCGCGGCACCGGGCCCGCGATCGTCGCGGTGATGAGCGGCGAGGCGGTGATCGCGATGCCCCCGCTCGCGGGCATGCTGCCGCACGTGGAGAGCGGCCGGCTGCGGGCATTGGCCGTCACCAGCAAGAGCCGGCTCAAGATCGTGCCGCAGCTCCCGACCGTGGACGAGTCGGGCGTGCCCGGCTTCGAGTCGGGCCAGTGGTACGGCGTGCTCGTGCCGGCCGGCACGCCACCGGCGATCGTCGCGAGACTCCAGGAAGAATTCTCGAAGATCGTGCGCGTTCCGGAAGTGAACGGGCACATTACCCGCGAAGGCTCGATCCCGGTCGGCGCTACGGCCCAGGAGTTTGGCGCGTACCTGCGGCGGGATGTGGAGAAGTGGGCGAGGGTCGTCAAGGCGTCCGGTCTGACGGTGGAGTGAGCGGCCGCCGCGCCCGGGGCTTCATCGCGCGTCCTGCTCGTTGAACACCTGCTGCGCCGCGCGAAAGCTGTCGAGCGCGGCGGGGATCCCGCAGTAGATCGCCGTCTGCATCAGCACCTCGCGCACATCATCGCGCGTGACACCGATGTTGGGCGCGGCGCGCAGGTAGATCTTCACTTCCTCGGTGCGCCCCATCGCCGTCAGCATGCCGATGTTGATGAGCGCACGCGTGCGCCGGTCGAGCCCCGGCCGGCTCCAGACATTGCCCCAGACGGTCTCCGTAATGAGCTCCTGAAACGGCCGGTTGAAGTCGTTCAGGCTCTTCGCCGCCGCGTCGACGTACGCGTCCCCCAGCACTTCGCGGCGGACCTTCTGGCCTCTTTCGTAGCGTTCCCTGTCCATTCTGTCTCCTCAAGGCGTGATGTGTGATGGGTGACGAGTGACGAGGCTTGCGATCCCGCGCCCGCGCCACGGAAAGAGTGCCACGCGCAAGGGCGTGTGCTCAAGCGCTCCCGGGCCGATGACCGGCCCGGATATACTAGCGCCCAACGTCGCCACTCATCACCCATCACACTCCCATGAGGAAGCACATCGTTGTCATAGGCGCCGGCGCGGTCGGCGGCTACGTGGGTGGAAAGCTCGCGCTGGCGGGGGAGAACGTGTCGCTCGTCGATCCGTGGCCGCAGCACGTGGAGGCGATACGCGGGGACGGGCTGCGTCTCTCCGAGGCACAGGGCGAGCACACCGTCCGCGTCGACGCTTTGCACATCACCGACGTCCAGAGCTTCCTGCGCAAGCCCGTGGACGTCGCGGTGATCAGCACCAAGTCGTACGACACGGCGTGGGCGGCGACGCTGGTGCGGCACTACCTCTCGTCCACGGGCTATGTCGTTTCCATCCAGAACAGCATCAACGAGGACGAGATCGCGGCGGTCGTGGGATGGGGCCGGACGATGGGCTGCATCGCCAGCACCATCAGTGTGAACCTCGTCGCGCCCGGACACATCCGGCGCTACCGGCAGCCCGGCGGGCGCGAGCGCATGGTGTTCTACGTCGGCGAGCCGCACGGGCGCGTCACCCCGCGCGCGCAGGAGCTTGCCTCCACACTCTGCGCGGTGGACAACGCGCAGGTCACCACAAACCTGTGGGGCGAGCGCTGGACCAAGCTTTCCGCCAACACGATCACGCACGGCTTGCTCGGCGCAACGGGACTGGACAACTTCTCGGTGTTCGTCGAGCGCGGCCGGATGCACCGCCTGGGCCTGCGGCTCGCCGCCGAAGCGGTGGCGGTCGGGCGCGGGCAGGGCTACGAGCTCGGAAAGATACTGGGCATAGCGCCCGACGCGTGGGTGGGTGCGGCGAACGGTGACCGCACGTCTCGCGCGCGCGTGGACGAGGGGCTCGCGGCCTACGTGGGCACTCTGACCGCACCGTCGCGCTCGTCGGTCGGGCGCGACGTCGAGCGTGGCCGCCGCTCGGAGATCGATTACACGAACGGGCTCGTGGCGAGGCGCGGCGCGGAATTCGGCGTTCCCGCGCCCACGCACGCCGCCGTGACCGAGCTCGTGCGCCGGATCGACCGCGGGGAGCTCAAGCCGGATCCCGGGAATGTAGACGGGATTCCGGATTGACGCCGGTGACGAGAGACTTGAGACCCGGGACGAAAGAAGTGCCGTGCCGAATCAGCCATCAGCGATGCGCCGCGAACGGGATAGGGGAGGAAACATGAGGGATGACGGGAAGGACGCTGCCGAACCAGCCACGAGCTACGAGCCACCCGTCACCCATCCGGTGCGAGGACGTCATCCTTCCGCGTTCATCCTTCATCCCTGGATGTTCGTGGCCGTGCTCGCGCTGGCGGCGAGCTCGGCGTTCGCACAATATCCCAACCGCCCGGTGCGGATGATCGTCGGCCAGCCGGCCGGCGGCAACGCGGACCTGACCGCGCGGCTCTACGCGCAAAAACTCGGCGACCGCTACGGCGTGCAGTTCGTCGTCGACAATCGCGGGGGCGGCGGCGGCGTGATCGCCACCGAGCTCGTCGTGCGCGCCCAGCCCGACGGCTACACGCTGTTCCTGGGGCACACGGCGCTCGGCACCAACCCCGCGCTCATCAAGAACCTGCCGTTCGACACGCGCCGCGATCTCGCCCCGATCTCGCTCCTCATCACCGGACCCAACATCGTGGTCGTGGGAGCGAGCCATCCGCTGCGCAGCATCGCCGACGTGATCAAGGAGGCGCGCGCGCGGCCGGGCAAGCTCAACTACTCTTCCTCGGGGGTGGCCACGTCCACGCACGTCTCCGGCGAGCTTTTCAAGGCCATGGCCAGGGTGGACATGCAGCATGTCGCCTACAAGGGCGCGCCGGCGTCCATGGTCGCCGTGTCGACCGGGGAATCCGACCTGAGCTTCGCCGGCATGGCGGGCGCGCTGCCCCTGATCCGCGGCGGCAGGCTGCGCGCGATTGCGGTAACCGGCGAGAAGCGCTGGCCGGCCTTGCCCGATCTGCCTACCGTCGCGGAATCGGGTGTGCCGGGTTATGTCTCGGTCGCGTGGTACGCGCTCTTCGCGCCGGCGAAGGTCTCCACGAGCCTCGTCAACCAGCTGCATCAGGAAGTGGCGGCGATCTCGCGCAGTCAGGACTTGCGAGCGCGCATGCTGGCGGAAGGGTTGGAGCCGCTCGGCTCTTCGCCCAAGGCGCTCGACGAATTCCTCGCGCGGGAAATTGCAAAATGGAGCGAGCTCGCCAGGACGGGAGCGCTCGTTGCCAACTGAGGTTGTTGGGTGACGCGTGACGGGTGGCGGCCGGCGTAGCGCGACGGACTGTGTGAGAAACGCCACGCCGCTGCGTCACCGACCGCCGGCGCAGCGATCGAATTCGCGCCTGCTACAATTGCCTGCGGCAACTCGGCCATGCAGCAACTGGAGGACACCATCGAACGCAAGGATCTCGGACTCGCCATCGTAGGCTCCGGCCGTATCGGCACGCTGCGCGCGCGGCTGGCGGCGGGACATCCGGCAGTCAAATTCATCGCGGTTTCCGACCAGGACGCGGGCAAGGCGCGCGGGCTGGCGGAGAAAGTGGGCGCGCAATTCCATTCCGGGGACAACACCGAGATCATCTCGCGCCCCGAAGTGAACGCCGTGATCGTCTCGACCAGCGAAGGCGAGCACCTCGCTCCCATGTTGAGGGCGATGGAGCTCGGCAAGCCCGTGCTCGTCGAGAAGCCGATCGCGCTCACGCTCGCCGACGCCGATCGCGTGGTGCGCGCCGTCGAGACCGCGGGCGCCAGCGTGCGCGTGGGCTACAGCCGGCGCTACAAGGAGCGCTATCTGATCGCGAAAGAACAGATCGTGCAGGGCCGCGTCGGCCGCATCGTCGGCGGCGCCGCGCGCGTCTACAACTCGCGCTCGCAGGGCATGGCGGTGCTGACGCGCGACCGTCACGCGACGCCGGTCGTGGATGCGCTCACCTACTACGTGGACCTCATGGGATGGCTGCTCGGGGGCATCGAGCTCGCCGAAGTGTATGCGCGCGGGCAGAAGGGCGTGCTGAACAAGGCGGGCTTCGAGGCCAACGACGTCGACTGGGCGGTCTTCACCTACGCCGACGGCTCCGTCGTGAACCTGGGCATCAGCTACGCGCTGCCCGACAAGTACCCGGCGCGCGGCCACGCGGCGCGGGTCGAGATCCTGGGCACCGAAGGGGTGATCATCCTTGACGACGACCACACCGACCAGCTCATGTACACGGAGAAGGGCATCCCGCACGTCTACCTGCCGGATCAGGACGTGAACATGGTGTTCCTGCAGAGCGGCACGCCCGGCGACTGGGCGCTCGGCGAGTTCTGGGGGCCGATCGCCAACGAGACCAGAGCCTGGCTCGATCACCTCGCGATGGGCAAGGCGTGCGTGCTCGCAACGGCTCGCGAAGCGCGCGCCGCCCTCGAAGGGACGCTCGCCATCGAGCATTCACTGGCAAGCGGCAGGGCGGTGCGGCTGCCGCTCGCGAGCTAGCGCAGCCGCAGCGACGCGACGGCCTCCGGCGTCCTCATTCGATGAGCGCCGAGCGCGACGGCGTGGCCGAGAGCGAGCGCAGCAGCCACGCCAGGCCGCCGAAGAATCCGGCAAGTCTCTTCAACGGCCGAAGGTCCGCCGGGAGCGCCATGCGGGCGTGCGCCTGCTCCAGCAGGGTGGCGATTTCCGCGGGCAACGGCGATACGATCTCCACTTCGCCGCGCCGCTGCGCATGGGCAAGCCGGCGACCGCGCACGGCGAACCACGCGGTGGCACTGGATACGGCGCAGCGCGACCCGTCGAATTCCGCCACGTACGCCGCGCCCTCGCGCAGGTAGATCGCGACCGCGCGCCCTGCGTCGACCCTGAGCAGAGTGCCGCGGATGCCGCGGGCTTCGTCCGATTGCTCGATGCCGGTTGTCTTCATGGCGGGTCCTGTCTCACGTGTCCAAAGCGGATCCTCGCGTCTAGAGGAGCCCGAGCCGGCGGTAGGACTCCGGGCCGTTCCACGGGCCTTCGTCCGGGTAGAGCGCCCGCAGCCAGGCGTGGCGCCGTTGCGCGTCATCTGCGGGCGCGGGCCCGCGCTCGATCACGCGCACGCGCGACCGCCCGCGCGCCGGCGGGCGCAGAGACACGACGGTGTCCTGCCGCGCGCAAAGCAGCGCCAGGCCGCGGCGGTCGAGCAGAAAGCCTTCGCCGCTCCTCAGAAAGACGTCATTCACGTCCGACTCCTGGGTGATCCACAGGTGGCCGCGCCGGCACACGACGGTCCAGCCTGCGGCATCGTGCAGTCGCAGATACTGGCCGGCCGTGAGGCGCACGCTGAACAGGTCTCTGCCCAGGCCCGCCGCGCGGCGCGACACGAAGTCCCACAGCCGTCCCGGCCATGTCCATGACGCGAGCATTCGCGCGCTCCCCGCGGCGGGAGGCGCTTGATCCAGAGTGTGAGCTGCCATGGCGATCTCCATTCGGGAATACGAGACCCGCTCATCGTAGGCAGGGGCATCCCCTCGTAACAGAAGCAGATTTGGTAAACTGTATGCGAAACAGTGCAGGGCATTACCAACTGTACTTACCGGGGGCGCCGGCAACTGTCACTAGGCGCCGCTGACCGTGGGAGTAATCTGCCAGTGATGGAAACCCAGATGGAAACGCAGATGGAAACGCAGAGTTCGGGCGTGCTCTACGAGTCCGTGGCCCAGGATATCTCGACGATGATCAACTCGGGGACGCTGGGTCCGGGCGACCGCGTGCCGTCCGTGCGTCATCTGAGCCGCCAGCGGCGCGTCAGCATTTCCACCGTGCTCCAGGCCTACGCGATGCTGGAGAATCGCGGTCTCATCGAGGCACGCCCGCAGTCGGGCTACTACGTGCGCACGCTGCAGCGGCCGATCGACGAGCCCGGCACCAGCCGGCCGCCCCGTGCGCCGCGCCTGGTCGGCGTGCAGGACCTGGTCGGCCGCGTGCTCGAGGCTTGCCGCCATCCCGACGTCCTGCCGCTGGGCGGCGCGATACCGGGCATGGACATGGTGCCCACCGCGAAGCTCCAGCGCATCATCTCGTCCATCGCGCGGCGCCAGCCGCAGTCGCTGGCGACCTACGGCATGCCGCCGGGGCGCGAGGAGCTGCGCCGGCAGATCGCGCTGCGCGCCCGCGACTGGGGCTTGAGCGCCACCGCCGACGAGATCATCGTCACCAACGGCTGCATGGAGGCGCTCAACCTGTGCCTGCGGGCGGTGGCCCGGCCGGGCGACATCATCGCGCTGGAGTCGCCGACCTACTTCGGCATACTGCAGATCATCGAGAGCCTGGGCATGAAGGCGCTCGAGATCCCCACGCATCCCCGCGACGGCGTTTCGCTCGAAGCGCTGGAGCTCGCGCTCGACCGGGAGAACGTGAAGGCCTGCCTCGTCATGCCCAATGTCAGCAATCCCATGGGCAGCACGATGCCGGACGCGGCCAAGCGGCGGCTGGTGCACATGCTGGCCGAGCGTGACATTCCGCTGATCGAGGACGGCGTCTACAACGCGCTGCACTTCGGCGCCACGCCGCCGTACGCGGCGAAGGCTTACGACCGCAAGGGCACGGTCATGTTCTGCTCGTCGTTCACCAAGAGCATCGCCCCGGGTCTGCGCGTGGGCTGGGTGGTCCCGGGCCGTTACTACGAGCAGGTGCGGATACTCAAGTTCATGAGCACGGGCGGCATGCCGGAGCTGCTGCAGCTCGCCATCGCCGAATTTCTCGAGAACGGCGGCCACGACCGGCACCGCCGCTTCGTGCAGCGCGCCTACGCGCGGCTGACCGCCCTGGGGCAGTCCGCGATCGCGCGCCACTTCCCGGCGGGCACGCGCGTTACCCGCCCGAGCGGCGGTTTCGTGCTGTGGGTGGAGCTGCCGAAGGGCTGCGACGCGGTCGAGCTCTACGAGGAGGCGATGAAGGAACGGATCGGCTTCGCGCCCGGGCCGATGTTCTCCGCCACCGACCGCTATCACAACTGCCTGCGGCTGAGCTGCGCCGTGCCGTGGACCGCGCGCATCGAGGCCGGGTATGCGCGGCTCGGCGAGCTGGCGCACCGACTCCTCGAAAGGCGTCCCAGATAAGGCGTCTCCTGTGATACGGCGGGCTCCCGGTTCGCCTCGAGATGCCCGGATGCTCGAAGGACGATCCGGAAACGCATCCCGTGCGCGTGCTCGGATGACCAGAGGTCATTTCCGATACCTCTTCATACCTCCACGGTGATTTCGCCGCGCAGGTACTCAACCGCCCTGCCCGCGATCTCCACGCGGTCGCCGCGCAACCCGCAGTACAGCTCGCCGCCGCGGCGCGAGAGTTGGCGCGCGGCAAGCTCCGTCTTGCCGAGGCGCGCGGCCCAGTAGGGGACCAGGGTGCAGTGCGAGGAGCCGGTTACCGGGTCCTCGGGTATGCCGGCGCGCGGGCTGAAGAATCGCGAGACGAAATCCACTTCGGCGCCCGGCGCGGTGACGATGATCGCGAACGCGTCGAGCTCCCAAAGGCGTCCGGGGTCCGGCTCGATCCCGCGCACGTCCGGCTCTGCGTCGAATACCGCCATGAGGTCCCGCGCCATGTACGCCTCCCGCGGACGGCGGCCCAGGGCGGACACGAGAAGATCGGAGACCGGCACCGGTTTGCCCGGCCGCGCGGGAAAGTCCATGGCGAGCAGGTCGCCGCGACGCCTGACCGTGAGCGGTCCGCTCTTCGTCTCGAAGACGAGCTGCTCCTGCGCCGGGAAGCAATGGCGGAACAGCACGTCGGCGGTGGCCAGCGTTGCGTGACCGCACAGATCCACCTCCACCTTCGGCGTGAACCAGCGCAGGCGCATGCAGTCCCGGGCCGGGATGACGTAGGCCGTCTCCGCGAGATTGTTCTCCGCGGCGATGGCCGCGAGCACGTCGTCGGGCAGCCATTCCTCGAGCAGCACGACCGCCGCGGGGTTGCCGCCGAAGAGCCGGCTCGTAAAAGCGTCTACCTGGTAGAGAGGCAATTTCATGGGAGTGCCCGCGAGTGTTGGTGCGCGACAAGCCTTCAGCCCCGTCGCGGATTCTAGGCAATGGCGACGCTCCGGCGCAGGCTCAGCGTCAGGGAAATGTGCGCGGCACAGTTCCCGCTCGGTGACCACAATTGACACTATTTTGGCGCGGCGGCTAGACTGGGCGCCGACTTTCCCGCGGGGCCGTTCGCCCCGGACCGCCCCGGACCGCCCCGGACGATAGCGGATTTCACAACAACAAGGACTCGCATGGCCGCCAAGCTCAGGATCAAGGACACCCGCGACAGGAAGCATCGCAAGTTGAGCCGCAAGGACGTGCACAAGGCCGCGCAGCGCTACAAGAACTGGGGCCGCTGGGGCAAGACCGACGAGATCGGCACGCTCAACTTCACCGCGCCGGAGGACATCGTCGCGGCGGCCCGGCTCGTGCGCAAGGGGAAGGTGATCTCCCTCGCGCTCAACTACGACCAGCACGGCCCGCAGGGCGGCAAGACCAAGTATCCCGCGCTCGGCCGCTTCAACCCGGTCCACGTCATGCTGCGCACCGGGACCGACGCCTACTCGGGCGTGCTCGATCACCGCAAGATCCGCGGCACCGACGATATCGTCATCATGCCGCTGCAATGCGGGACGCAATGGGACGGTCTGGGGCACATCCTCTATTACGATCACATGTGGAACGGCTACGACTGCCGCAACGTGACCACGAGCGGCGCGCTGAAGGCCGGCATCGAAAAGACGCGCGAGAAGATGGTGGGGCGCGGCGTGCTGCTCGACGTCGCGCGCGCGATGGGCAAGAAATGGCTGCCCGACGGCTTCGCGATCACCAACGAGATCCTCGACTACACCGAAGAGAAGCAGGACGTGCGCGTGCGGCGAGGGGACTTCCTGCTCGTCCACACGGGGCACATCGCGCGCTGCCTGGCGAGCAAGAGCTGGGACGGCTATTCGGGCGGCGATGCGCCGGGGTTTGCGTTCGAAACCGTGGAATGGCTGCATCGCCGGCAGATCGCGGGCGTCGCGACCGACACCTGGGGAGCGGAAGTGCGGCCGAACGAGACGGAAGACACGACCCAGCCCTGGCACTGGATCACCATCCCCATCATGGGCCTGACGGTGGGCGAGATTTTCCACCTCACCGAGCTGGCAAAGGACTGCGCCGAGGACGGCCGCTACGAGTTTCTGTTCGTCGCGCCCGCAATCCCGATCACGGGAGCGGTCGGCTCGCCGGTGAACCCGCTCGCCATCAAGTAGCACCCTTCTGAGTGCGGATGGCATGTCGTCCGTCCGCCGGCCTCCCCAGATAGAACGTCCCAAAGGAAGCGCCTCCGATAAGACGTCCCGATTCGTACGTCCCGGTAACACTGTAAGGCGCCATATGGTTTGAGTACGCTCGCCACTTGGTTTGAGTACACCCTGAGGGGCGTAAAATCGGGCCGTTATGGGCGCGTAAAGGAGGGCTTTACTCTACCCTCCGGCGAAGTGGAAATGGTTCGACAGGCAGCGGGTTGACCCGCTGAACGCCGGGCAGGTTGGGCACGTGGCGGCGCTGCTGCACACGAACCCCAGCCGGGTGCTGGAGGCGATCCGGGATACCGGCAGCACCCGCTGCGGAGACATTCGCAAATACCTCGCTGACATCCGGCGGCTGAAGCGGTAGGCCGTGGCGCGCGACACCGAACTCCGACACCCGAACATCGGCCCGGACGGCAATCTGGTCCAGGTGAGCAACTGTCGGGCGTGCGTGCATTGGGCCTACGCGGGGACCGTGTTTGACCGACGGCACGGTCGGGCTGGGCTCCCTGAATTGGTCGGCGGCTGCGGGAAGAAGTACGCGAATTTCCCCACGCGCAAGGACTGCCCCGACTATGAGCGGGAGCCCGGCAGCGACGACGCCTGATCCAGCGCCCGGACATCATACGCGCCCTCGAAAGGCTCATCGCTCGTCCCTCTCTTTGATGATCTCGTCTATGAGTTCTTCCCGCGCCCGGTCCGCCTGGCGCTGCGTCCGCGGGCACGGCTTGCCGGACCAGCAACGATTCGTCAGCAGGCAGAAGCCGTCGGCGTCGCGGTAGAAATAGCAGGCGCGATCAGTAGTCGTCATCGAAGCTCGGCGGCTCGCGGTCGCAGTGCCGGCCAGTCTTCGTTTCCCGCCTATCCACGGGACGATCGGATAATGCATGCGTGAGCCCTCCCTCGTGTTGTTGTGCTATGCCCTGCGGGGCAGGTGGGCCTTGGCTGAAGGCTCACAGGTTGCATCTGTGGGTTTTCGGCGGCTCCTAGCTCCCGGGGACGTGTTCCAGCACGCCTATAGGGTTGGGGGTCGCCCACCTCTTTACTCATTCGTCGCCTCCCTCAATTCGGCTGCGCGCCGGGAAGCATCGCGTTGATATGCTCGATCTGCGTTTTCATCTCCGATAGCAGCGCCGCCATCGCCTCGATCTTCTCGGCCTGCTGCCGCGCCGCCCCAACGAGCAGCATCGTGAGCCGGCTCATATTGACGAAGTGGTGCCCGTCCGCGTTGAACGTCACCAGCCGGTGCTTCTCCAGATAGTCGCGCTTCTCGACCATCCACTCGGCGAGCTTGCTCTTTATCGCGTCGGCCGGGTGCGCGACGTGGTATGCGATGGCGTTCAGCGCCGAGATGTCATCGAGGTGGTCGAAGTTGGTCCACGCGGTGCCCACGTCCTGGTGCGAATCGCCATCGCCGTCCAGGATGAAGCGCGTGGTGGTGCGATTGCGCACGGCAAATATGTTCGCGTTGGCTCCCAGGTCAGCCAAGCCGGTGCCAGACTTGAGCGCGCCCGAAACGACGACGGCGGCATTGCCAACAGTGGACTTCGTGGTGTCATCCGTCGTGTGACGGGCGTTCAGCAACAGGCCGCGAGTGCCCTCCGAAAAACCGGCAACCTCGAGGCCGCCTGCCGCAGCGGAGTCCTTCTTCAAGTAGCCTAGAGTATCGGTTTCTGTCTCGTCGGTGATGCCGTGGGCGATATCCGAGGACTTTAGGCTCACGAGCTCGTCGTCGAATGCGCCCTGGTTGACGGTGACGCCAGCCGTGTTCTTCGCGTTCGAGGTGTCTCCTGCGAAGAGCGCCCCCGCAGAATTGACCCGTAGCACCTCCACTCCGCCGACGGCGACTGCCAGCGTGTTCGCTGCCGGGCTGAACAGACCGTTTCGCTCATCGCCCACCTGCACGCTCGGCGCGGCCGCGGTGCCGGCGGCGACGACAACGTCGGTTCCTGAGAATGGCCATAGCTCGATCGCGGTCGGAGCCGAGGCCCACGTGCCCGCGGTTGCCTGCGACGCGCTCACACGACCGACACAGCGAAACGGCACGTTATTGCGAAGCGTGGCCGAGTACATCACCGTGCCGCTGTCGGCCGCGCCGGCGCCGCCTTCTGCGGTCGTTGTGACGATGCCCTGCAAACCGAAAAACTTGCGGGACACGGCCGGCTCTACCGTCGTGCCGTTCTGGATCGCGTACACGTAGATCCAGCTCGCATCGGCATTGCTCATCCCGAGCGTGGAGCCGCTGCTCACGACGAGCGCGAGCGCGCCAGTGCCCAGGCGCATGTTGAAGTCGCCGCCGGCGGCCGTGGCCGCGCGCAACGCGACGGAGATCGGCGTGTCGGACGAGCTGTCGCTCCCGTCGCGCGCTTTGAGGGAAACGGTGAGCGCATTGGCCGCGACGGAGGCGGCGATACTCAGGTTCTGGATATACCCGGTCGCCCCGAACGGATCGACGCGCGTCCCCTGCGCGTTAATGAAGAGCCGGATCTTGGTCGGGTAATCGAACCCACCGGGCGCCGGCGGCTCGGTGGGGCGATAGTTCGTCAGGTCGGTCATGGATCACGTCTCCGCAAAGTCAAGCGAGGTTTGCCAGTTATTGAGGTATGGATACGGCAGGCCGTTGTTGCCCACGATCTTCACGAGCCCGCAGTAATCGCGCTCGCGAGAGCCGCCTTCCTCGGGGAAGCAGGAAAGGAAGAGGTCGCCACGGCGCCCGGCCATGCGCAGCATCTCCATGATCGACGAGCGCTCGCCATCGGTGAGGTGCGGCAGCTCCAGCTGCCAGCGCCGATAAGGATCTGCGGCGTCAGTGCGCAGCGTGCCCCCGTCAGTGCGCTCCTGCGTGCTGTCCTCGGTCCAGTAGCAGTTCGCGCCCCAATTCATGCCATAGAGCGGTTCGATTGCCGGCCCTATCACCAGGCGCGAGATGTCGTAATAGCCGTCGGGGTTTCCCGTGTCGGTGACTCGCACGAGGAAGCTCTGCGGCGACACCTGGTCGAACCACAGCACGGTGAAGGCGACCGGCCAATCGGCGAAGACGGAGCCGCCCCATTGGAAGGTGCCCCACGCGTTCTCGCCCCAGGCCGGTATGCCGTCCCCTAGGAAAATCGTCTCGTCGAGCAACACGCTCACGTCGAAGTTCTGCCCCTCGAAGAGTGTGAGCTGGATCGTCGCGCCTGCGCTCAAGTTGTGCCGCCACAGGACGAAGCAGGAGCAAGGCCGCGGACCGTCCCATTGCCCCAGGTACGATTGCGGCGATGAAAGCCCGGTCGTGCGCGCGACGCGCGCGCGGGTCTGCTCCTGCAGGTTTTCCACGGGGAGCGATGCCTCGAGCACCGGATCGGCGGTGAGCAGCGCCTCATCGGCGTAGTTCGGGGTGACGATTCGAAGTCCCATTAGGCCGCCTCTAAGCGAAGAGCCTCACCACCGCGCGCTTGCGCGTGGGGTATTCCTGGAAGCCGACGACGATGGCGTTGCGCCCGGCGTCGAAGCCATAGCGGGGATGGGTGAGCCGCACCTCCTGCCCCAGGCGCAGCGTGAACGGCGCGCAAAAGCAGCTCGCCTCGTAGATGTAGCGGACCTGCGCGCGCAGCGCCGCGCGGCGATCGCACTCGGTCTGCGCCTCGCTCTTCACTGCGAGGAGCGAGCCCACGAGCGCCGGGCTCTCGGCGAGCAGGTTCACGGTTTCAACGCCGGCATTGACCTTCTTAACGGCGCTGTAAAGGCGTCCGTAAAGCGCGCGGTTCGCCTCGGTGACGACGCCGGCCAGGCCGTCGCTCTGCTGCGTGGCGTTGTGGCGCCAGCCCAGGCGGTAGGTCTTGACTGGCAGCATGCGCGATATCACGCGAAGCCCGCCCAGGCTCACGTCGTCGGCCAGCAGATCGAGCTCGGCGACGCCCGAGGGCGCGTCCAGGCGGCCGAGTATGACCTCGCCGATGCGATTGGTCGTCCAGTATCCGCCCACGCCAGCGAGCAGCTCGTCGACGACGCTGCCCACGCTCACGAACGAGGAGGAGTAGTAGCCGAGCGTCTGCGGGCAAAGCGTGTTGAAATCGGCGAACGAGGTCGCGTTGATGTCCCCGGCGGTCAGCTGCGTGCGTGTGGTGAGGAGATAGCTGATCAGGTCAGCAGCCTTGGTGAGGTACGTTCCCGAGGGCTTGGCGCCTTTCACGTCGCACGTGATCGGCAGCGTCGGCGAGCCGGTCAGGGTGAAGGTGCCGGCGGCGAGCTGCTTGGTGTACGCGGTCGAGTTGCCGCCCTCACGCACGTCCGTGATGTCCTCGATCTCGCCGTCGTGCACCTGGTACTTGTGCGTGGCGGCGTCGATCAGCACCGGGGTGATATTGAACTTCTGCCCCAGGCAGATCGGCACGAGCTGATCCTCGTTCGCCGTGGTGCCGCCCACCAGGTTCTTTTGCAAGGGGACGTTGGTGGCCCACAGCTTGTCGCGCGCGGCGAGCGCGAGCTGGTTGCGCGCAGGCGCGGTGATATCGGCCGACACGCCATCGAGGATGCGGCGGAAATCGGACTTGGGCCAGGCCGGATCGCCGAACCACATCTTGAGCGCGCGGCCATCCCAGCCGTCATCGAGCCACGAATCGTTGACGCCGCTATCGTTGGCGACGATGAGATTGCCCCAGCCGCTCACGCCGCGGCCGCCGAGCGCCTCGCCGATGTCCGCCTGGAACGACGGTAATCCCCTGACGATATCGTCATAGGACTGATTGGCGGGCGTGTCGGCGGGCTTCGAAACGAAGGGATAGGTCGCCATGTAGCGCGTGACGACGCTGCCGCCCGAGTAGGCGTCCGCTTCAACGAGGAGCGCCCGCTTCTTGTTGTCGGCCCTCAACCAGGCCGCGTACTGGTCGTCGCTGATGGCCATCGGTCAGTCGTTGTCGCGTCCGCCGCGCTCGTCGATCCAGGCGGGGCCGCCGGGGCCATTGCTGACCGCGCTCACGATCTCCCGCGTCGCCGCCTGCTGCGTCGCCTCGCGCACCTTGGCGTGCGCATCGAGCGAGCGCCGGATCACCTGCTCAAGCTCCTTGGCGAGCGCCTTCGGCAGCACCGAGATGAGGTCCCGGACCTGGCGCATGGTCCCGCCCATCTCGACGAACGAGATCCCGCTCTCGGTGAGCGTGTCGGACACCAGGCCCTGCGCCTGGCGCTGCCGGGCGTTGAAAAGGGTGCGGTACTGCGTGGTGCTGGTGCCGTAGAACGTGCTCGCTTCGCCCAGGTAGCCGCGCAGCGCCCCGCCATAGCTATTGAGCGCATCGACGTCGCCGGCGGCCGCGCGCCGGGCGATGCGGTTCAACTCGCCGCGCGAGAAGTCGAGCCGCTCCCGGTGCGTGAGGGGCGACAGGTCGGAGAGCCACAGGTCGCGCGTGGACTGGTCGAGCCCGATCGCCGCCTGCATCCGATTGACGTTGAGCTCCTGCGCCTCCTGCACCAGGCGCGCGAGCGTCTGCGCCGCGCTCTCGCCTGCCTGGGCGAGCGACTTGAACTCCGGAATCACCTTGCGCGCGAGCTGCTCGGTCAACTGGTTGAGCACCATCGGCAGCGCGTCCTCGGTCCCCATGAAGTGCCCAAGGCTCACGCTCGCGCTCATGCCGCGAAGCCCGGACGGGTCGTGCCCCATCTGTCGCGCGAGCCCTTCGATCGCCGTGTAGACGCCGCGGATCTCGTTAGAGAAGACGCCGCTCCACTGTCCCCCGGGGTATGTCCAGCGATAGCCCTGGTTGGCGTCGTTCCCGAAAACCGTGCCGGTGAGCCCGCCCCAGCTCACGCGCCCGCTCGGCATGTCGAGGCCCGTGAGCACCGCGGGGGTTTTCTTCGAGCCGCCGAACGCGCCCATCATGGCGAGCGCGCCGATGCCCAGGCCGATCGGGCCGAACGCACTCATGCCCATGCCGATCGCACCGCCCGCAGTGCCGGCGACCGCTTCCGTCGCCGCCAGCGTCGCCTCGAAGCCTCCGATGCCAGCGGCCGTTTGCGACATCATCGTGGAGGCGAATGCGCCACCTGAGAGCGTTTCCGCCAGCCCAGAGACCGCCGGCACGCCGATCGCACCGCCGCCATAGCTGGTGCCAAGAAATGAGAGCGGATTCGGGAATGACCCGAGGCTGAACCCGCCGCCACCACTGCCGCCGAACATGCCCGGCGCACCCGGAAACGCCGAGGCGAGCTGGCCCGTGATGCCTTGGGAGATAAACTTGATCGGGATGCTGACGGCGAGCGTCTTGAAGTAGCGCACCACGGCGTTGCCGAAGCTCTTCGCGATCCCCTCGCCATTCTCGAACCCGCGCATGATCGAATCGGTGAGCGAGCGCTCGATGTTGTCGGCGACGCCCTGCCAGAAGCGTTCCGATTCCTCCCTGGCGCGCTCGGCGGCTCTGGCTCGCTCCTTATCCAGTTCAAGCGCGTCCTTCGCCGCGTTCTTCGCCTGGATCGCCTGATCGAGCGCGTCGCGCTTGGCATCGTAGATGCGCTTCGCGTTGTCATACTCGTCGCCCTGGAGGTTGGCCGAGGTGCGCTGAAAATCGATCTCCAGCTTGCGCAGCGCCGTCAGGCGCTCCTGCTCGCCGGCGCTCTTGCCCAGGAGCTCGAGCTCGAGCTGCTGCTGCTGCACGCTCTCCGATGCGCCCCTGTTGAACTGCGCGACCGCCGCGTCACGCTCTGCGCGGCTGCGCTCTGCCGCATCGGCGCCGGTCTGGTAGCTTCGCAGCACCGCCTCGTGTTCCTTGATGAGGTCGAGCTGCTTGGCATATTGGAGAGCCTGCTTCTGCAGTTCCGGTGTCGCGTTCTTCCAGTGCGCCTCGCGAAGATCGAAGAGCACCTTCTCGACAGCCGAGCTCTCCTTGTCGAGGTCCAGCTGGCGCTGCAGCTGCTGGACGTATTTCTCCAGGTCAGCGCCAGTGGCGGCAGCCGTTTTGCCGCCGCCACGCAGCTTTTCGATTTCCTTGTCGATGGCAGACCTAGCCTCATCTATGTACAGCTGCGGGCCTTCCGCCCCGTCGAGCTTTAGGCGGTCCCGCCCTAGGGCCGCGATGCGAGACGATTGCGAATATCTGTTGATGACATCCTGCGCCAGGATCGAGCGATCCCTGCCGGCGGCCGCGGCGGCCTGGCCGGCGGCCGCGGAGTCGGCGTCGAATTTCTGTTTTGTGAGTGCCGCGAGCGCCGCCATCGCGGCCGCGCTCTGCTGCGGATTCACGAAACGCTGCCGTTGAAGCGCGTTCACCGCTGCGTTCTGGTCGGCGAGCTGCTCTTCAAGCGAGCTACCGCGGCCAATGCCGAGCATCGCGTCCCAGGCACTACTCGCGGCCTTCCTGACCGTATTCCACGCGCTCTCCAGTAACCCGAGGTTCTGCGCCGCCTTCGGCAGGTGCTGCGAGAGTATGTCCGCCGACTCGGCCTGCGCGCGGCCCAATTCCCCGATCTGCTCGAGCTGCCGGATGTGCTCGAGCTGGGATGCCGACAGGAAGTGGTACTGCTTGTTCAGCTGCTCCAGACCCTTGGAAGGCTCGGCAAAGAGCTTCACGAGCTCGGGGCCGACGGTACCGACGTCGCGCCTCGTCGCCTTCGCATAGTCGTCGGCGAGCGCGGCGACCTTGGCGAGCGCCTCGGCCCCGATCTGGCCCGAGGCCACGATCTGGGTGACGATCTGCTTGGACGTGCCGACGGTTAGGGTGCCCGCGTCGGCGATCGTGCGGGCGAGCTCCAGCATCTGCCCGCGCGTGGTGCCGGCGTAGTTGCTGGTAAGCAGGAGGGCCGCGTTCATCTCGGACGCTTCGCGCCTACCATCGGCGTAAGCTTTACCCAGGACGAGCACCGCGGCCGCGGCGGCACCAAAGCCCAGCCCGAGGCGCATGATTGTCGTGTACAGCGCGCGTGAGGCCGTCTCGTTGCCCGTGAGATCGGCGACCTGACGCGCGAGCGTCTGGCCGAGGTTCTTCGACGCCTCGTTCAACGTGCGCGCCGAATCTGCCGTCGCGCCGGTCTGCTCCCGCAGCTTCTTGAGCGCGTCCTCGGAGAGGTGCACCGCCCCGACGAGCTCCTTCCCGTCGGCGGTTAGCTTTATCCCGAGAACAATATCGTCAGCCACGTGTGCCCTACTCGCCGTCCCTGGACTTCAGAATTTCCAGCGCCGCGTCCTCCATCACCTCGAGATCGGCCAGCATCTCGTCGCGATCCCGATCCTTGATGCCGGTCATTCGCATCACGCTCTCGACGCTGGGGCGATCCAGGCCGAGCGCGCCGCCCAGGGCGCCGTGGCGCCAGCAGCGGCCCAGTCGGACGAAGAGACGCAGCGAGGGCTCGTTTTCCTTCCATACCTCGAATGCGTCCGCATCGTCATCGCCCAGGAGCTCCGCTATCGTTTCTTCGTTCGCGCCACTGCGGCGCATGTCGTCGGCCGCCTCATCGCGTCCGCCGCCGACCGCCGTGCATCGTCTCGCCCAATGCTCGGCGGCCTCGCTCAGTTTTTTCTTGCGGCCGCCCTGCCGGCTGCGGCATCGAAGAACGCCCGCACCCAGCCGCCGCGTACGTACGGAATGCGCAGGAGCTTCGCCTTGTTCTCGGCGTTGAACGCGAGCGGTTGGTTGTCCTCGCCCACGACGTCGGCGCTCCAGCCCACCACCACGCGATCGAGCAGAGCGCGATCGCCGCCTTCCAGTAGGAGCTCGTCGATCTGGTCCTGGTCGATCAGCTCGAAGTCCAGGCTGCACTTCGCCTTGACGGTGCTGCCGCCGTCGCGCGGGAGGCTGATGACACACGGCCAGGCGTGCACGACGACCGGATCGGGCTTGTCTACGAACTTGAACATCTATCGTCCTTTCGAAAAAAAAGCGGCGGGCAAAGCCGGGTCTTCACTCCCGGCCGTTCCCGCCGAAACACCGACTTCGATTGTTATCGTTTAGCGCGGTGACTCTCGCGCGCGCGGTCGCAGAATCCCTTACAGCGTGGTGAGCTTGAAATCGTCGTTGCCGGTCGCAAGCGTGTTGGGCAGGAAGTTGAGCTCGAAGGTGAGCATCGAGACGGCGTCGCTCTCGCCTTCGTCCGGCGCGGTGAGCTGCACCGCGGGCGCATCGAACTTCACTTTGTTCGCGACGACGGTGCCGTGCACGATCGCGATCGCGCCGCTCGTCATGGCCTTGACGTTGGTCTGATGATCGAGCGCCGCGACGAGCTCCTCCTCGAAGGTGACGCGCCCCGTCGGCCGGCGCCCGGTGATGATCACCGACTCGGAGTTGGGGAGGTTGCGGTACGTGACCTGGTTGTTCTGGTCGAACTGGAATTCCGCGACCTTGGCGGCATAGCCCTGTACGGTGAACGTGGTCGTGTTCGCGAGGTTGGTGGCGACGGGCTTCTGCCAGCCGGTGAAGTCCGCGGTGCCGAGCGCCGTGTCGGTCTCCGCCACGTGGAGCCCGATGCCGCTGAACATCAGTTTCGGCCGGGAGCGCGCGGCTTTGCGGATGCTGAAGCTGCCGCGCCAGCCGGCGATCTTCGAGCGCTTGCCGTCCATCATGAAATACATGTAAACGGATGACTCGGCCGTGGAGACGGGATCGTACTGAACGTCGGCGCCGATCGTCTCGGCCATGCCGCACGCTTTCAGGAGCGGCCCATACTTGGGCGCGGTCGCCGCGCTCGTGCCGGCGCCCGCCCACTCGACCTCGAAGGACACCTCGCTCCAGAAGCCGGTAACGATCTCGCCCTCGTTCGCGTAGTAGGGCCGCACTACTGCGCGCGGCTCGTAGGAGAGCGCCAGGCGGCGGATGCGCAGGTTCTCCACCAGCATCGTGTTCGCGGCCGCCGGCGTGGGATCGGTGGCGTAGGTGCCCTCGATCTTGGCCCACAGGAGCTTTCGCCTGAACTTGATCATCGCCTACTCCTTCCCCTTGGCCTTGGGCGCCTTCGGCGCCGCACTCTCGGGCTCAGGCTCGCGTGCGGTGACGAGCTTGCCGTCGCTGTCGCGCGCGCCCAGGTTGCCCTCGGGATGGTTCTTCGTGGGCTTCTCGACCAGGGTGCGCTTGCCGTCCTTGTCCACCGTGTAGGTGCCGCCCACCAGTTCTTCGCTCATGCCTTGAATCTCCCGTTAAAACCGCTTTACAGCGCCCGCACGTGCGAGCTTGTGCGGTAGTCGTCCTGCCAGTAGAGCACCCGGTCGCGCAGCAGAATCAACCGCCCGGCCGCCCACTCGAAAGGCGAGTACTGCGCAGCGTCCGGCGTCCAGCGCAAGAGCGCGCCCAGCACCGCCAGGCGCAGCTGGCGCAGGTCCTTCGCGGCCTGCCGGCCGGTCGTGTCCTTGAGGTTCTGCACGGCGATCACCACGCCGAAGCGCGTCGTGACCTGCTGCTCGACCGATTCGGTGGCGAGGATGTTGGCCCCCACCTGGTCCCCGAGCGGGATCACGAAAGCTGCCGGCGAGAGCTTGAGGTTCTCCAGCGCGGCGGCGAGCTCCGCGGCGCCGTTGAATGCCCTGAAGCCCGGCGCCGCCGCCTGCAGGCGCTCGATGATCGCCTCGGCATCGAGCAGGACGATGTCGGCCATTACAGGTCTTCACGCGCAAACACCTTCTGCCCGGCTTCGAACTGCACCGTGGAGGCCGGTGTGGGCGCCTGGGCGGCCGCGTCGACGCCGAGGGTGATCAAACCCTTGGCCACGTCCTTCAGCCACGCTATAGCAGCGTCGTAGCGCTTCTGGACGGCCTCGGTGGGCTTGTCCTCGTAGAGGTAGTAGCGGGCGATATCGCCGGCGACGCGATTCAGCTGCGCCGGCACCGGCGAGAGCGGGAGCGTGTAGCGGGAGGCGACGTAGCCGTCGATCGCGGCGTCCGCGTCAGCGAGCGCCTTCGCCACGACCGTCGCGTCGATCGCGCCGACGCTGTTGCGGTCGGTGAGCTGGATCAGCTCCTCCTGACCGAAGCGCTCGACCAGGTCCTGTTGCGTGGCGTAGGTCACTCAAGCGGGGGCGCGCGAGATAGGGGCCGGTTACTTGTCCGCGCTCTTGCCTTTGGGCTTGCCGGCAGACTCGTCGGCAGCCTTAACCGCGGCTTCCCGTTGCGCGAGCGCCGCCTCCCGGTCGTTGAGCGCGGTTTCGCGGGCGTGCAGATCGGCAGCCTCTTTGCGCAGCTCCTCCGCGACCCGCGCGAGGGACTCGCTTTCCTGCCTGAGCTTGCGGCGCTCGTCGCTGAGCTGCTCGGCCTGCGCGCGCAGCTGCACGCCGCCGGCGCCAGCCGATGCGCTCGAGGCGTCGCCCGTTGCAGCGGCAATCGAGAGCACCCGACCCGATTCGGCGTCGCTCACGATGAGCATCGCCTCGGAAGCGAGCGCCTTCAGCTGCTCCTCGGTGAAGTCGCTCACGTCGACGGTGGTCGGCGCTTCGGACCAGGGGCGCCCGGCCCGGCGGAAGCCCTCGCGCTTCGAGATGATGGTGATTTTCACTGCGGTGTCCTTTCTTCGCTTTGGCCGCTCAGCCCCGCCCGGAACGATCCGGGCGGGGGGCGGTGTCAAGCTCCAGAGGTAAAGTGTCCTGTTAGGCGACGAACGTCACGTGGCAGGCGCGCTGCCAGTAGCCGTAGCCCGCGTTGCGCCAGGCGTCGATGCCGAGCTGCATCGCGTCGTTGTCGAAGGCGAATTCCGAGTTTTCGTCCTTCACCTTCAGGTTCGGATCGGTCTCGCTCTGGCGAATGAGCGCCTTCACCTCGCTGTCGGTGCGCCACACCGTGAATTGATCGGTCCAGGCGGACTCGGCGTCCATGTCGACGTCGATGCGGAAGTTGGCGAGCACGTTCGGGTTGATGTTCTGCGCGAGCGCCGCGGTCGCGATCGTGGAGACCGCGGCCAGGGCTTTCATGTAGAGCGTCGGCGTCGGCATGAGCGCGAGGAAGCGGCGCGCGGTGTTGTTCATCGGGCGGCCCTGGTCGTCCTTGAACGAGATGATCTGCGCGACGCCCTTCATCAGCGCCTGCTGCATTTCCTCGACGCTGGGGTTGGTCACGATGCCGTGCACCGCGGCGGGCGTGTCGGAGAGGTCGGACTGGATCTTGTTCGACTGATTGCCCGAGTCGCCCTCGGCGTGGTCGGCGTCGAAGAAGAATTGACCGTCGTAGCACACCGCGGTCAGCCCGCCGGCGATCAGCGAGGAGAGCAGCGTGCCCCAATGCGCCTGGCCCTCATCGGCAAACTCGTTGATGCGCGCGCGCAGCTGCGGCGTCTTGTCGCGGCGCAGATCGCGCAGCGCGATCTCCAGCGTCGCCTCGTAGTGCTTGTTCGTGATCGAGAACGAGTTGCCGCGCAGCCCCTTCGCCTGGCGCCCGCCGACCCACTCGCGCATGCGCGGGTTCTGGCCGAGGAAGGCGTAGGTTTCCAGCGCCTGGTCGGAGTTGAAGAGGTTCGCGATCATGTCGACCCAGCCGATCGCGGGATTTGCCAGGCGGGCGTAGTACATCCCGATGACGGCGCGGGAAGAGAGCAGTGCTTGGTCCATTGAGGTTCCCTCGTTTTTGTTGCGGTTTCGCTAGGGCGCGCTGATCGTGGATGGCCGACTACGCTTCGCGCGCCCAGGTGCCGCGCAGAGCCTGCACGGCGTAGCCGTCCGCGTCGTTGCCGCCGATCACCACGAAGTCGCCGCGCTGCGCGGTGGCCTTGGTGTTGATCAGGTCCTTGTTGTCGGCGCCGGTGATGTCCGGGCCGAGAATCATGTCCGCCGCCTGCGGGCTCAGCGTCACCGCCACCGTGCCGAACGAGCCGCCGTTCACGATCATGCAGCCGTCCAGGCCGGTCGCGATCGCGGGCAGCGTGACGACCTTCGCATCGGTGTCGACCCAGAAGAGCTTGCCCGCGTCCTCGGCGTCGAGGTTCTTGTCCAGCGAAATCGCCTCGCGCACGCTGTATAGCCCGTACGGGTCGCGGTAGTTGAGCGCATCGAATGACACGATCACCACGCCCGCCGAGACGAAGCGGTGGACGAAGCCGACGAAGACCGCAGCGACCGGCGAAAACACGAACGTGTCGTCGTCGGTGGCGTAAACCGGCTGGCCCACGTCCGTGATCACGGCGCCCGCGACCGCGAGCTGCATCTTCCCGCTCTCGATCACGCGCACTCGCGTCGCGGCGGCCGCGCCCGCGGAATTGTCGACGGTGGCTTCGGCGAATCCGCCGAAGCGATCGCCCGCAGCCAGCGGACGGGCGTGCCCGGAGGCGGGCACGATGCCCACCGCGGCGCCCTCGTAGATAATGTCGGCCGCGATCACCGAATACTCGTTGCGCGAGCCCGTCTCGTATGAGCGCACCTTGTTGGCCGCGAGCGTGGTCGCGAGGCTGCCGCCGGCGAACGACTGCAGTGGATCGACGCCGAAGTAGATGAGCGCGACGGCGACGACGACGATGGCGAGAAGCCAGAGCCCGATGTAGCTGCGAGTTTTCATGGTGCGGTGTCCCTTATCCCGGAATGTGTATTTGTCCAGCGTTGCCGCTAGGAGCCCTTACTGGTTACGGCCGCCGAGGACCTTCACGCGGCCTTCAGCCTCGGCCTTCTTGAACGCGATGTAGCTCGCCTCGTCCGGAAACTCCGAACGCAGCGCGGCGCTGCCGGCGAATTCGGCTTTGGCCGCGGCAACCGGATCGCCGCCGGCGGCGGGCACTTCGCGCCGCCCGCGCGTCTGAGTGCCGGTGAGCGCGGCGATCGGCTGCGCCGTCTCGAGGTAGCTCTTGAGCGCGGCGAGATCCTTCGCGCCCATGTCGCGCGCCCACTTCTCCTGGGCGGGGAGGAGTTTGCCCTCGTCGAGCGCCTTGGTGACGAGCTCGCCGATCTCGCGATTGGTGGCGTCGGTGGTAAGCGCGGCCACCTTGGTCTGCAGATCGGTGACGACCGCGATCGGCACGAACTTAGTCGGATCGGGCTCCTGGCCGGCACTCTTCTTGAGCGCCGCGACCTCGGTCTCCAGCCCGGAGACTTTGTCGGCGCTGCCCTTCAGCGTGGCGATCGCTGCGGTGGCGTCGGCCTCGGTGGCGGTCTCTGCCAGGCCGAGCGCGGTAAGGACTGCTTTCGAAAGGATGTTCACTGGTTGCTCCTCTTCGGAAAATTTGGCGGCCGCGAGCTCGGTAAGCGAATCGAGCCCCGGGTCGTTCGTGATTGCGGCCATGCGTAGATCGAGCAGCTCGCCGGTCACCTTGCGGTACCGGAAAACCGGCGAGAGGTAGCGGTACTCCTTCGCGTCGATCATCGCCTTGGCGCGCTCAGTCCACTGCACGTCGACGGCATACAGCCCCTGGCCCTCGCGCCACTCGAACTTCGTGGCCCAGCCGGCGGCAGGCGCGGGCTGGCCGTTCTTTTCGCTGTTGAGAGTCTGGTGCTCGTAGTCGATCAGGAAGCGGACCTTGCCGGTGCGCGCGTGCAGCTGCTCGATCAGGCGCGCGGCGATCTGCGCGTCGATGAAGTAGTGCTGCGCGTCCTTTGGGCGGCCGTCCTGGCTTTGGAACGAGCCCGCCGGCAGGATCTGCACTTCCGCCGCGGAGGACAGGCTCAGCGCGAGGATCGCGAGGCCGATGGCGGAATTGGACACAGGGCGGGTCATCAGCGGCGCATTTTGCTGCGCGCCGTGTACGGTCTCTTAGGGGAAACTCCGTACAGCCCGAGCTGCTACTTGCCGCCCTTCAATGCGCCCTCGACCTGATCGCGGATTGCATGAAGAACGTCGTCGGCCCATTCGTCGGGGAGCCCGGCCGTCGGAAGGAAGGGCCGCGCGGGGATCGTCACCTTCCGGGCGGCGATAAGCGCGCCGCCTGGCCCCGGGAACACGAGCGCCTTCGCGTGCTTCGGCCGGATGATCGCGCCATATTGGTGGACGTGCATGTGCTCGCGGTTGGTGCCAATGACAACCGAATTGCCGTCGACGGCGTAGGTTATCGACTCCCTCAACGCGCCGGTGTCCTTGAGCGGAGGGCCGTTGCGGATTCGCTCGTAAGCATAGCTCCCATCTTCCTGCTTCATGAGCCAGAGCTTGAGCGGCTGCCACTTGTCCCCATAGGGGCTCGTGCTCGTGTCAAAACCCTGCTTCACCCGCGTTTCAACGACCCTTCCGACCGCATGAAGTATGGGGTCGAGGTGCTCGCCGATCTCGGCGAGCCGCCCGAGCGCCTCGGAGACTTCGCGGTCGTCGATCGTGACGCGAATGTTCGTCATCTGGCGCGCTCCGCGGCCCGGCGCGCGATCGTCGCGTCGAGCCACTCCAGGAACGCGGCGCGCAGCTCCGGCGGCCCACCGGCGGCCTTATCGCGCGCGACCGTAATGATTTCCTCCGCGCGGCTCGCGCCCGGCGCGTAACCGAACCCGGCGTCTATGCCTTCCGGGATCTGCAGTACTTCGCCCGTGCGCGGGTTCACCCACTCGTAGGTCTTGATCTCGGGCGCACGATCCGCGCCGGCACGGCCCATGCGGGTGAGGTCCCGGCCGGAGAGCTGGATCACGCCGCAGCGGCAGTTCCAGCCGTTGGGCGGGGTGTGCGTCTCCCACCACGGATCGTCCCAGCGCAGCACCAGGCCGTGCCAGGCGCGGTGCTGCGGGCGCACGCGATCGTCAAGGATCGCGGAATACATGACGTAGGGCGCGGTCGCGGCATTTTGCCGGATGCGCGCCCACTGGCCGGCTGCGTATGCCGTGCGCAGATTGGTGTGATAGATGATCTTCAGCCGCCGCACGCTGCCGAGCTGCACCTCGCGGATCTCGCCGGTGTCGGGATCGCGCATCTCCTTGCGCCCCCACCAGCCGCGCTGCTCCAGCATGGGCTGGAGCTCGTCCTGGAAGCGCTTGAAGGTCCAGCCTTCGGCGATCGCCCGGTCGACACGCGTCTTCACGTCGGCGAGCAGATCGAGGTCGGTCATCTTGGCGATCGTGAACGCGCGATCGTGCTCATCGTGGAGCATGTCCTGCCAGGCGAAGGATGCCTGGAGACCCTTGCCGCGGAAAAAGCGGACCGCCTCCGCAGGCGCGACGTCGAAGCCGATGCCGAGCGCCATCAGCGCGTTACCGCCGCCAATGCCACAGAAAGATCGCGCCGAGCGCGGCAAGCAGCAGCACGCCGCATCCAGCCGCGATGCCGAGAACCCACAAGAGCCATGTGGGGATCGTCACTATCATCGTTGCTCGGTGCGCCCGAGGAGCTGCGCGACGAAGCCGCTGCGCTCCAGCGCTTCCACGAGCTTGGGCACCGGCGCCGAGCGCAGCACCTCGACCAGGCGCTCGCTGAAGGTGGTGAAGTCGCCGGTCGCTTCGGCGTGCGCGATCAGCTCTTCGACGCGGGGGCCGAGCTGCTCGGCCCAATCCCCGGAGAGCGCGGCCGCGGCCTGCTCGATGAGCTCCTGATCCTGCGCTACGCGCGCGTGCGCGGCGGCCGCCGGATCGTCGTCGCCGGCGCGCAGCACCGCGAGGCGAAGCCGATCGCGCCGGCGCGCCTGGGCGGGCTCGGCGTCGGGCGCGGCCGCGGCCGGCTTCTTCGCGGCGACGAGGATCTCGTCGCCTTCCTTCGCCTTCGGGATCTTAAGCCGCTCGTGCGCGTAGTCGAGGGGAATGCGCATGCCCATGTCGACGAACTTGGGCAGCGCCTCGGAATAGAGCTTGAGATCCTCCGCCTCCTGGGTGTCGAAGACGAAGCGCGGCGCGCGGCGCGGATCGACGCCGCCGCGGTTGACCACGATCCACGGATAGACGAGATCGCGCGAGAGCGTGCCGCCCACCTGGCGCGCGTCGGACACCTTGAGGTCGTCGCGCACTTCGGACTGGAGCTGCGCGACGCCGGAGCCGAGCCCCGTCGGCTTCGCCTCGGCCGAGAGCACCTGGCCCAGGATCACCTTGCTCTCGGTGCGTTCGCACAGGTCGATCATGAACTGGAAGGGTCCCTGCGTGCCCTCGGCCGCTTCCATCAGCTCGAACTCCATGCCGATCGGCATGATGCCCGCCGCGTTGTGGCCGATATCGGTGACAGCGCGCAGGAGCGTCCGCTTCTCCTCCTCGGTCGCGACGGGCGGATACTTACCGATGCGCGTCGGCAGGCCGTAGATTTCGAGGAACTCGGCGAGGTCGCGCACGGCGTAGTTCTTGAAGAGATACGGCCAGGCGAGCGCGCGGTGCAGGCCGGCGCGCGAAATGTGGCCGCTCTTCGCCTTGTGGATGTGCACGATCCAGCCGAACGGGTTCAAGGGCTCGCCGTCGGCGCTCATATCCCTGAGACGCAGCTCGGAACGCGTCTCACGATCGAGCTGGAACCAGGTCGGCAGCCGATGGCAGAGCTTCGCCGGGTGCCACTCGCGCCCGAGGCGGCCCCACTCGATCTCGACGCAGGAATAGGCATGCCCGGCTGCGTCCATCAAGTCGGTGATGAGATCGTCGAGATCGGCGCGCGCGGCGAGCCACTCCTTCACCTCCTCGGCGAGCCTGGTCTCCGCCGCCGTGGCATTCGCCGGCGGGACGATGCTCCAGGGCAGCGTCAGCAGCGCGCGCTTGCGCTTGCCCATCTCGGCGAGGATGTGGCCGTCCTTCTCTTCCATGTCGGCGAAGAGCTCGGCCTGGGAGAGGAGATCGCCCTGCTCGGCGCCCTCGAGGATGGCTGCGAGCTTCTGCGGCGTGAGCCCGCGCGAGGGGTGGCGCTCGAACTCGCGCTTGAGAAAGCGCACCTTCGCGGTCTGCGGTTCGGCGAGCGCGTCGCGGTAGGCGCGCGCGGTTATCGGTTTTCCGTACTGGTCCAGTATCATCAATGGCTCCCTCTCACCTTTGCCGCGAGCGTCGCCAGCGAGCCGCTGCGGTGATACTTGCCGCAATGCGGGCACTGGTATGCCCGCTTTCGCTCGCACATCCGCCACTGCTTCAGGCGCTGTAGCGCGGCGCGCGAGTGCTCGGCGTACTTGTTCATCACCAGGCGCCCGATGTGCCGTAGCTCGTGCGGCGATGATCGGGCTCGATATCGTCGCCGCCGCGTCCTGCCGGCGGGTCCCAGCGCGATTGCTTGGACGGCACGGGCGTGTACTCGATCGGCGCGATGATGCGCTTGGCGGCGTAGTGCGCGAGGAAGAGCGCGATCGCCGCGTCGCCGTGTCGCGTGAGCCGCTGTCCATCACCGACCTGCGTCTTCGCCTTGCCGAGCTTGGGGATGCCGTTGATCACGCGGATCGCGCGCAGGTCGTCGCGGGTCTCGCGATCGCGCGGGATGGCGTCGATCGTGCCGTCCTCGAACGCGGCCTTGAACTTCGGCATCTGCTCGAGGTAGAACTGCTCGGTGGGCTTTACCTGCTCGACGCGGATCGCGCCGTACTTCTGCGCCGCGTCTTCCGCGAGCTGCGCGCCGATGCCCGCGGCGTCGAAGGCGGCGCCGTTGAAGCGCGGGAGCCGCGTGATGATGTAGTCGCGGATCTGCGCCTGCTGCGCGAACGGGCAATTGGAGAGCTCGACCTGCAGGCGGCAGCGCTGCACCAGGTTCTTCTCCTCGGCGAGCACCGTGAAGACCGAGAGGTCGGTCACGCGGCCGCAGTCGCCGCCGATCGAGTGGCGCTCCCCGGGGTGCAGCTCGCGAAGGTGCGCCAGCAGCTCGCGCTCGCACCACTCGGCGACCTCCGCGTGGCGGATGTGCGTGGGGTCGATCGCGAAGCCCATGCGCCACTTGCCGCGCACGAGCGGCGTCGCGGGGGACATGCGCGATTCGATCAACGCCATCGGGAGATACGCGCCGCCCGACTGCGAGGGCACGACGTCGAGCTCCTCGGTCGCGTCCTCGCCGTAGTAGTTGTAGACGTCCTTCACCCACGCCGCCTGGCCCTCTGCGCTCCAGGCGATGCGCCGGCGCATGCACACGCGCTCGTAGAGTCCCTGCGCGACGGCTTCCTGGAAGGTGATCTTGTGCACCTTCCCCTTGCGCTTCTCGGCGCGCACTTCCTGCACGAGCTCGTTGAAGGGATGGTCGACGCCGTTGTGCGTGGAGAGCACGTGCACGCTGTCGCCCCACATCAACATCGCCATCGCCGCCTTCAAGAGCCCGGCGAGATCCGGATGGAACGCCGCCTCGTCGATCACGATCACGCCCTGCTTGCCGCGCAGGTTGGTCGGGCGCGAGGAGAGCGCGACGATGCGCCGGCGCGACTGCGGGAACGTGATCTGATAGGTCTTGATGTGCTTGGTGTTGCCGTTGTCGTCCAGGTCCTCGAAGATTCCCTCCTCGACAGCGGTGGCGGCGATGCTGTATTGGCGCGCCCACATGCCGCAGGCGTCGATGTACTCGACGGCCATGTCCTGGGTCGGGCCGATGTAGAAGACGTTCGAGCCCTCCGCGGCGGCGGCGGTGAGCACGTTGTCGCACGCCTCGGCCCAGGTAAGGCCGATGCGGCGCGACTTCTCGGCGAGCTTGAAGGGCGAACGATCGGCGACCCATGCCTGCTGGTAGGGCAGCAGCACCGCCGGGGGCGCCTCCCGGTTGGCGGCATCGGAGCCCACGACCGGGGCGGCGAGGAGCGGCGCCGGGAGCGTACTCAAACCCAATGGCGAAGCCGCCTTTTGGGGCTCCGGATGGCCGGTTTTGGGGGTCCGGACCCGGCTCGGGGGTCGTTTGGCCGATTTTTGGTGGGTCGGTTTCAAAAAAAATCCGCTAAATCGGCGCCTGTGGGCTTTAAAACAGCCTTAAAAAACGCACGGCGCAAAAAGTGCGTAGGGTGATACCCCCGAAATCGGTACAGGGCTTCTAATAGCTTCGCCATTTGGTTTGAGTACACCCCGTTTCGGGCCGGTCAGGCCCGGGGCGGCCAGTACGCCACCGGCCCGGCCCCGTCGATCCATGCCCGCTCGGCTTCCTGCGCGGTCTCAAAGAGCCGGATCGAGCCCGCGTAGGCGATATCGCCGCCGTCGACGAAGACGGTGAGATTGACCGCCACCTGGTCGCCGGCGGCCGGATCGCCGTCGCTCCAGACGTACGTGATCTTTGCGGCCTGCACGCCGGCGCTGCTGCGCAGGTGCACGTCGCGCCCAACGGTCGGCTTCATCCTGTCGCCCCTTCGGCGGCGGCGCCGCCGATGCCGAGTATCTGGCTGCGGATCTGGGTCACCATGCTCGCCGATAGCCCGCCCTTCTTCGCGATCTTCTCGACGCTCGCGGCCGCGGCGCGCTTCTGGTCGCGCACTTGCTCGCGATACTTCTTGAGCGCCACGTTCGCGCGCGCGAGCTCGGCCACGGAACGGGCGAGGCTCGCGATGTTGATGCGGCTGGGGTCGATGTTGATCTCCATGAGAATCTTGAAGAGCTTCTCCTGGATCAGGCGCATGAGCGCCTCGTTCATCGCGCCTTCGTCGTCGGGCGCCGCGTCGACCACCGCGCGCGCCTGGTCCGTCGAGAGCTTGAGCGTGGCGAGCTTCTCCTCGAAGCTCTTCCCGTACTCGTGCAGGCTGCTCTTCGAGATCTCGAAGCCCTTGTCCTTGAGCCACTGCGCGAGCGCGCGGTAGTCGGAGAAACGCCCCGCGATGAGCCGGTCATTGAGCTCGTTCAGGATCTCGTCGGGCAGGAGCACGACTTTCGAGCGCTGCGGCATTCGGTCATTCCCGCGTGAGCATCGGGCGCGCGATGCCCGGATCGCAGGGGATCGTGTATTCCACGATGTCCACGCCGGTGCGCGTCAACTCGACGCGCCACCTGTCGGTCGGGTCCTTGGCGATCTTCACGAGCGCGCGCTCCTCCAGGTAGTCGAGCTCGCGGCGGATCTCCTGGTGGGTCGCGTCCGGCCAGGTGCCCTGGATGATCGGCAGCATGGCTTCGGTCGCGATCCCGAGCGGGCGCGCCACATCGCCGATGCGCAAGAGCGACCAGCGCAACGCTTCCCGGCGCGCGCGCGCGAGGTCAGCTTTCGTCGTCATTCCTTCCCCCCCTTTGATATCTCCCGCAGTGCCTGTTCCGTCCGCAGCGCGAGGTTTTCGATCTTCACCATGATCGAGGCGACCGCCTGCACGTGATCCTCGCGCCGGGTGTAATCGCGCGGCAGCGAGATCAGAACCTCGATGAGCTTGTTCTCCATCGTGCGCACGCGCTCCTCGAGCTTCGCGATGTTCTCGAGATACTGCTTGCGCCCTTCGTCGCGGGCCTCGTCTTGCGCCTTGAACCGCTCGTTGAGCCCCTTCGTGAACTGATTCGCGACGACCTTGATGAGCGCCCAATAGCTCCCGACGATCCCCGCCACGATCGCCGCCATCGTCCCCAGATCGCCCAGCGCAACATTGATCACGGTGTCTGCTCCACTCACCTGTCTCGCATCACGACGTCGAAGCTGCGATCGTCCTCGCGACCGAGCGTGGTCACTACATGCATGCTCACGCGGTGCACGGTCCCCGCCGTGCTGCCGCCGGAGAGCTCGACCGTCGAGGTCGTGTCGTCGTTGCTCTCGGTGTCCTTGGTGAGCGGCGCCGCGGGCTCGTGCACGACGGAATCGAGCGTGTCCTCCGGGCCGATCTCCTTCCAGGTGATCGAGCCGTCGACGACGGTTGCGCCGCTGCCGGTCGGCCAGGCGGGCTCGGCCGCGCCGATCACGCCCGCGTTTTGCGCCTGGTAGCGGTGTCCGTTCAGCCGATCTCGGCTCGGCGTGACGGTCTGGCCGGCGTGATAGAAGCGTTTGGCCGCTTGCTCGGGCGAGGGAAACTCGCTCCAGTAGAGATCGTCGCCGCGCAGCCACGGATACCAGTCGATCGTGTAGGGAAGGTCCGCCCCGGGGCTCTTGTCGATCCGCGGGATGCCGGTCACCTGGTTGGGTTTGAAGCCGTCCATCAATGCAGCACCAGCCGGCGGTTTTCCTGCGGGATGATGAGCACGCGGCGCTCGCCGGCGATCAGGAGCATCGGCCCGACCGGGCCGCCGCCCCCGCCACCGATCGCGGTGATCGGCAGCGCGAGATCGAGCTCCTCGGCCTGGCCGATCGCCTTCAGCTTCAAATGCGTGAGCGCCTGCGCGACATCGAGCTCGACCACGAGCGCGAGGCCCTTCAACTTCGCGTGCGCGATCGCCTGCGCGAGGTCGGTCTCGGAGACCTGCGCGATCGCGCGGAGCTTCCGGTGCGTGAGCGCCTGGGCGAGGTCAGTCTCGGCCACCAGGCCGATGGCTTTCACCTTGGCGTGGGTGAGCGCCTGGGCAAGGTCGGTCTCCGCGACCTGGCCGATGGCGACCACCTTCGAGCCGGCGTGGGAGATCGCCTGGGCGAGGTCCGTCTCCTCCGGCTGGCCGAGCGTCTTGCGCTTCAAATGCGCGAGCGCCTGGGCGAGATCGGTCTCCGCGATCTGGTTGATGAGGCGCCGCTTGGGTGCCCACGCGATCGGCTGCGCGAGATCCGTCTCAGTGACCTGGTTGATACCGACAACTTGGGCCGACGCCTCCTGGCGCTGGACGGCGCCGATGTCGAGGTAGCTCACCTTGACGGTGGGGCTGCCGCCCTCCTTGCGCTGTACCGCGCCGATATCGAGGTAGCTGGTGGATGCCATGCGCTGCTACCCGAGGAACTGCCCAGGAAAGCCCGCCGCCTTCGCCGGCGAGCTCGACCCGATCGAAAAATCACCGTTCGCCGCGTCCGTGAACTGCGGATCGGTCGTGAATTCGCTGCCACTCACCATCGCGTTCGCCGTAAGGCCGGAGAGATTGGCGCCGCCGCCACCGCCGGAGTGGTAGAACACGTTCCACGCATGGAAACAGACGAGCTCGGCCGCGAGCGTAAACTCCGCGTTGAACTCCCCGGCGGCGTTCCCGTTTTCGGCCAGGATGCTGTTCACCAGGATGAGGTTCACGCCGGCGTTCGTCGTCTCGACGCCGCTATCGCCGCAGCCATAGATCGTGCAGCCGTCAATGCAGCACAGCGGTATGCCGAAGGTCACCGCGGCGCCGTTGATCGAGAAGCCCTTGCCCGAGCAGGTGTCGAAGATCGACTTGGTGACGGTGAAGCTGGCAGACGCCCCGGTGGAAGCCACGCCATTGCCGGACACGTCATGTACGTTCACGCCGTTCACCCGGCAATCCTGGTCGAGGGTGAACCCGCCGCCCGTGCCGGTGATCTCCATGTTGATGAACGCGCATCCGACGCCGGTGGTGACCGCGATGCCGCCGCCATCCGTGATCTTGACGTTCGTCAGCCGCCAGCCGTTGCTGGAATTGACGACCACACCGCTTGCGCCCTGCTGCACCAGCTCCAGGTTGTCGAAGCTCATGCCGTTGATGGACGACACGAAGTCGATGCACTGGTTGGTGTTGGTGACGGTGATGACCGGGCGAGTGCCCGCCTTGCCCTTATGGAAGATACGGCCCGAGGTGGCGTCCCCGCTCGCGCGCATCAACAGCGCATCGACGCTGAACGACGCCGGGCTATTGTTGATGACGACCACGTCGCCCGCGCGCAGCGCCGCCTGAATCGACGCGGCGGTGTACACGAAGCGACCGCCGATCGCCCATGCCGACCCCGTCACGCCGGTCGGCGCGGTGTCAACCGTGACCGTCTTCGCCCCATTGTCGACCGCGGTGATCCAGAATATTTTGCGGTTGCTATTCGTGGCCTGATTGAGATAGATCGCGGACTGATTCGCGCCGCTCGTTTGCAGGCCGGATAGGTCGGGGGCGCCGTCGAGAGACACGACCGAGCCGGCGACCGTGGCGTTGGCGCCCGTCAGATCAGCGGCATTGTTGTCGCTGCTTCCCGAGTTGGTTGCGCTGCCGCCGGTGTCGACATACAGCGTGCCGAAGCACCCGCGGAGGATCGCCGGGATGTCCGGATTACGGTATCGCCGCAGCTTCTTCGGCAGGCGCACCATCGGCCGACTCCCTGCTCAACTTCCATTGATCGAGCGTGACCGGCGTCTTTTCGCCGGTCTGCGGATCGCGGTTGACCTCGCTCACGTGGACGAACACCTTGCCGGGCTCCAGGCTCTCGCGCGCCGTCCTCCCGTCCACGAGCTCGAGACATTCCTGTGGCGTGAGCTCGGCGACGAACTCCTCGTATGCGATCTTGGTGATCTGAGTGCCCGCGGGCAGGCGCGTCTCCACGTCGCCGGCGCGCTGCACGCTCTCTTCCGTGAGCGTGATGGTGCGGCGCGAGCTCTCCTCCCGGCGCCGCAGGAAGTTCACGTGTCGCGGCGTCTCCAGCACCGTATGCGTGGCAGGAAAGCTCTTCACCGCGGCGTTGTAGGCGTCCATCCACACCTGCGCCTCGGACGTCGACAGGTTCACCAGGCTGCGGCGAAACGGGAACGCCTTGAACACCGCCTGCTCGGCGGGATAGAGGGCGTCCGGATACCACGGCAGGAACTCGATGTCGTCCGGGAACCAGACGTTGCGCGGCGTCGCGCCCATGACCTTGATGCCGCTGGAGCCGTCCGCGAAGATGCGCGTGGGCTGGTCGAGCTTCGGCCAGTAGCAGTTGATGAAGGTCATGTCGCGCACGACGCCCATCGAGCCGGGCGCGCTGAAGCCCTGCAAGCGGGCGCCTATCACGAGACGCATCAGGATGCGCGGAAGAACCCGGCCGCCGCGATCTGCGCCGTGATGTCCGAGCCGTCCGGCGTGACCGCGAAATCGTGGTTGGTCATCGGCACGACGTTCGTGTCGTTGCCGCCGGTGGTGTCGTTGTCGTAGTTCGTGAGCAGATCGGTCCACGAGGAGCCGGCGGCCACGCCGGTCCAGGTCTGATCCGGGATATCGAGATCGACGCGGTCGTTGGTGTCGTCCGGCGCGAACGCGGTGAGATCGCTGTCGGTGAGCGTCTTTCGCGCGTAGCCGCTGTTGGTGACCTCGTTCGCGGTGCCGCCCAGGAGCGCGGAGAGATCGTCGCGGTCCTTCATCGTCGCGTCGCTGTCGCCATTCGCGTCGATGACGACGATGATGATCGCGGAATTGGCCGGGTCGTTCGAGTCGACGCGGTTATAGAGCTCGGCGACGCGGCCCTTGGCGATGTTGAAGACGAAGTCGGCCATCACGCACCCCCTTTCGCGCGCAGCTGGCGGCGCGCCTCGGACATCATGAGCGCCGCCTGCTTCGGGTCGGCCTTGTAGCGCTTGTGCTGTTTCGCATCGAGCACCAGGTCGTAGTGATTGATGCGCTCGTAGCCCGACGGATTGCCCGGATCGGGCGATGTCGCATTGGGGTGCTCCTCGCGCACGTGCGCGAGACCTTTGGTGCTGCCATCGGCCAGCACCTGGCCGGCGTCCGCGAGCGCCGCGCCGCAGTGGCAGCAGTAGTAGCCGGGCAGGCGTTTAATCGTAAAGACGAGCGCCTCCGGCTTCGCGTGCAGCGTGAGCTTCCCCTGGCCGATGCTGATCCAGCCCTCAGCCAGGCCGGCATCGACGACCCGCGTCGAGATGTGCTGATCGGCGCTCACGCCGGTGTGCAGCACCTCGATGCGGTCGAGCGGCGGCGGATTCACGAGCCTGCCGCGCGTGTCGCGCCTGGGCTCACAGCCTTCGGGCTTGTTGAAGTAGCGTTTGAGCAGCATGTGGAGCTCCCTTGGGTTACTTGTCCGAATCGCGGGACAGCTGGCTCGCCTTCCAGCGCCCGTAGACCGCGATCGCGGCGCCCACCAGGATGCCGATCGCCTGCGCGATCACGCGCATGTCGGCGTCCGCTTCGATGCCGGCGGAGGCGAGCGTCGCGGCCGGATCGATGCCGATCAGGCCGCAAAGCACCAGGATCGCGATGCCGAGGTAGGTTTTCTTGCCGGCGAGCATGCGGGGCTTTACTTGCTGACGGCCTGGGCCTGGCAGTGCTCGCCCTGGTAGACCACGACGATCTTGACCGAGCCCTTGCCGGCCGCCGACGCTTTGCTCTCGGCCTGCTCGATCGAGCAGCCGCCCACTTGGGCTTGGCCGACGCCCGCGCCGGCGCCGGCGCCGTACTCGATCACGCGCACGACCGCGACGTCTCGATCGTCCAGGGTCACGCAAGCCGAAAGTGCAGCCGCGAGGGCGGCCGCGATGATTGCATTCCTCATAGCCCTGCTCCTCCCATCCGGGACAGCACTTCATCGACGTACTGCTGATTGACGAAACCCTTGTCGCCCGGGCTCCGTCGCGGTGAGCCGGCGTTGTAGGCGGCGATCACGCCTGCCCAGCCGTCGCTTGCCAGGTAGCGGGTGCGCAGCAGCGCGAGCTGCCGGCAGCCGTATTCAATGCCCGTGCCAGGCTCGCAGAGCTCCGGGAGGTAGACGCCGAGGAAGCCGCGCTCGCGCGCGACCTGGCCCATCACCTGCATGAGGCCCCAGCTCGTGGCGCGGCCCATGCGCTCGCTCTCGATCGACACTTCGCCAAAACGCCGCGGCGCGGGCTCGACGTAGCGGGCGAGGAACGCCGGCTCGAAGCGAAACGCCCACGGGTTGCCGCTCGACTCCTGCGTGACGATCGAGGTGATCAGCACCGGCGGCAGCTGGTGCCGGGCGGCCACGGATTGGATGAAGACGGCGTCGTTGAACACGGCCGCCATCGTAGGGTGCGCGCTGTACGGTCTCTTAGGGGATTCTCCGTACAGGTCGAGCGTTACGGTTCAGCGCGTCTTGCGGCGGCGTTCCTTGACGATATCGTAGATCGTTTGACGGTCCAGCCCGTGAAGCTCCGCCAGCTCGCGCGCTGTCATGCCGCCGGCGTATTCGCCCCTGATCCTGGCGTTGCGCTTCTGGATGAGCTCGCGCGCGCCCTTGGGCACGTAGACCTCGTCGCCACCCCATTCCTGGCGCAGATCCGTGGCGATGTCGCTCGCGAGCTGCTGCGCCGCGACGGCATCCATTCCGAGATCGAGCGCGCGCTTGAGGGCGCAGCGCTCCACGTCATCCAGCAGTCCTGGCACCGTCCCTTCCTTCTCGTGCTGCCTTCCACTGCTGATAAGCCGCCTGGTGCATCGGGCACAGATGCTTGTCCGTGCCCACTTCGAGCGCGTGCGCGGGGCACAAGTGGCGGTCGCAAGTCGCGCCGGCGTCCATCTTCCAGTCGCACTGAAACTTGGTGATGCACCCGCACACCGTGCCATCGGAGCGCTTTTCCCTGCACGCCGGCGGGCCGCGCCGGCGCCCCAGGTTCAAATGCATCCAGCCGCCCTCGGCGGTGCGATAGATCGGCATCAGGCGCGACCTTCGGCAGCGCGCATCGCCCTGGCCGCCTGGCGGCCCTTGTCGTATTCGAGCGCGGCCACCAGCTTGTGCAGCTGCTGCGGGTTCAAGAACGCGAGACGATCCACGTGAAACATTCTCTGGATCATCGACGGCCTGCCATCCGCCCCGCGCTCCAGGTAATCGCGCGTGCGGCCGGCGGCCGCCAGCATGGCGTCGATCTTGCCGAGCATCGGCGCGCGATCGCCGGCCGGACGCGGCCCGCGCCCGCCGCCGCGCCGCTGCTCCGGCACTCTGATGCCGCGCACCTTGAGGATCTGCTGGAAGTGCGCCTTCACGCGGGCGAGGCCGGTGTAGTCCAGGTCGCTGCAGGAGCGCTTGGCTGTCACCGAGAAGATGTGGTCGCGATACTCGTTATCGTCCATGCCGAGCTGCTTGGCCATGACGTGAATGGCGGCGATGTCGCGACGCCGGCTGCCGGTGTCGATCATTGTTGATCCCCGACCTCGTACACATGACGCAGCACTGGACCTGCGCCGGCATTCACGATCGTGGGCCGAATCCAGCGAAGCGCTCTCTCGGAGAGCGCTGGACCGTGAGCCTGCCAGCGCCAATGGCCTCGACGCCAGTGGGCGATGACCGCCCCTTGTGTGTTAGCGGCGTCGGTGCCGCTCTCCGCCGGATCTCGACACAAGCGAACGATGGAGTAACCCTCGCGCCAGAGCGCCTTCGTTGCGTCGCGCTTTTTCTTCCAGGTCTTCCCGCTTTCAGCTTGTAGCGCGAGATCCGCGGGCGCATCGTCTTGCCACCCGATAGAGATGCCGGCGGGCACGGCGGTGATGAAGAGCAAGGCGTTTATTGCCAGGCTCAAGGCGATCGGCAAGGATGATTCATACTCGATGCGCAGCTGCTCGACGAACTCAGCAGAGGCGTCTTTCGCGCGAGAGTATCGATCGAACTTGTCGGCCAGCACGTGGGCAACCGCGCCATGTATCTCAGTGCCGTCGGCCACGCCTTCGATGCGGATCACGCTGGGCGCATGAACCGGCAACACATTCGGAGTGGCGTTCATCTCGGCTGCCGTGAATGCGAAGACAAACGCCCCACAGTCATCGCGCAGATCAATCACATAGACGCCTTCAAAGGCGCCAGAGACAAGGCGGTATTGGGCTTGCCCGCGGAAGTGAAGGTAGAGCGCGCGGTACGGCAGCGTGATCGCATCGAAGGTGACGACGCCAAAGTCGGTATTCTTTAGCCTCTCGCAAAGCGCTTCCTGGAAGTCGTAGATCGCGCCGCCCGATCTCGTGAAAAGGGCGTTCCGCTCTTCCTCGCCTAATGCTTGATAGATAGTCGACGTCAGATCGAGGCGGCCAGCTGAGCCGGCAAGCCTAATCGCAAACCGCTCTCGCAATACGTTCGTTTCCACAATAGAGCCAGCTCGCGCCAGAGTCGCGAGCCACAGTCGGCGCGTTTCCAGATCTAGTGGGCCGTTTCGCTCGTACCTTTTCGGGTGATACCTAGTCACCTAGCACCCCCCCCCCGAGCCTTTTCAGGTTCTCGGGCTTGATGAGCCGGCGCACGATCGCGCCGTCGGCCAGGCGCACGTCGCAGCGCACACGCTTCTGCGTCGGCGTGTAGCTGTCCACGTTACAGCGCAAGCCCTTGAGCCCCTTCAGCGGGCCGTCGTATACGGCGATGTCGCCGGGGTAAACGTTCATAGAAACGCTCCGTCGAGGATCGCCTGCAGCATGTTGCGAACCTTTTCGCCTTCGCCCGCCGCGATCATCACCGCCGGGATCTGGCCGCCGAGGAGCCCTTGCGGCAGCTGCAGCCAGGCATAGGCGTCGTCTTCGTCATAAAGCTCGGCGAGCCGCTCGCGGATCTGCTGGTGGATCGTCATTCGCCGCCGCCCCACTGGCGCCACGGGCAGTCGACGTTATCCGTCGAGCCCGGCACGACGTTTAGCTGGGTGTCGGTTCGAAACGTCCAAATCGCGTCGCCGTCCGCCGCGCCGAGCTTGTATCCCCAGCGGATCTCGGTCCGATCGCCACCGCGCACCATCTGGAGCGCGTAGAGTTCCCAGCCGTAGCGAGCGAGTATTTCGAGCGGAAAGTGTCCCGGCGGCGTTGCCCACGGTCCATGAATGTTCAACCATTCCAGCTCATGCACGTCGAGCGCCGCGATGTCGCCGTCGCGAGCGGCTCGGAGCGCTTCCTCTGTCCCGGACCAGCCGCGGGATCGGTAGTCGTCCATGCGAGTCACGTTGCTCATGGCTTGGGCGCCTCCAGGCCCGGCTCCAGCGAGGGCGGTACCGCTTCGCCCTTCTCTTCGAGGCATAGCCGCACGCAGGTTTCCCAGTGGCGCTGCGCGACGTCGGGCAGCCCGAGCGCTGCGGCCTCGCGACTGTCGTTGTAAGCGCGGATCGCGCGCTGTTGCAGTGCCTTTTTGTCGTCCTCGTTCATGCGAAGTGCCTTTCCCAAATGTCGTTCAACCACCGGAGCTGCGCCGGGCTCTGCGCCTCGATGCTGTTCTCGCGCGTGCCGTTCTGGGTGTGTCGCCACATGTCGCCGACGAGCTTCGCCTCCTTCGAGGGCAGCACGCCGGCGGCGATCAGCGGGTGCACGTCGTGCAGCTTCGCGAGATCCGGGTGCACCGGCCTGGCCGCGGCCGACTGCTGTGCGCGGACATCGCGCGCGTCACCGCCGGTGCGCGTGAGGTGCCAGCTGCCGCAGGTGCCGCACACGTACGGTGTGAGCGCGACGCCTCGCGTCTTCAGGGCGCGGGCTGCGACTTTGCGCGCGAATGCTGCGGTGCGGATACACATCTTCTTGCCGCATTGGTTGCCGGGGTTTTTCATGCGCGCAGCTCTCGCTTGATTTGCCGCTCGCGCGCGGCGTTGGTTGCGCGCTCGGCGGCTGCCTTGTATTCGTCCATCCGTTGCATGCCCAGGCGAAGTGCTTCCTCGGCCGGCGCAGTGCCCGGGCCGCGCATCACTGCACGCCAGGCGCGCATCATTTCGCGCTGCAACGGCACCGGCACCAGGCGCCAGCACAGGCGACAGAGCAAATGCCCGGGCCTCACCTGATGCCCGCAGCCGGTCGGGCAGGCACCGATCACGGCTTCACCTTCTCGAATACGGAAAATGCCCGCATGCGCTGGTCGTAGCCGGCGATGACGGCCACCAGCGCGATCGGGCGCACGCCGCACTCGCCCAGCGCCCGCGGCGGCCGCGGCCAGAGGTAGTCGAGGAAGCCCACGCGTCCGCCCGGGCGCACGTGCAGTAGGCAATCGCGCAGAAGCTTCCCGGCGTCGGGCAGCACAGCGCGGCCGCAGCGATAGTGATCCGCGTCCTCTTCGCTGTAAGGCCGATCCACCAGGATCGCCGGCCAGCCGCCGTCGACGTGCACCGGGAGCTGCTTGCGCACGTCCATGCAGAAGTCCGGCTTCAGCCGCTTGTCGATATCGACCGTGCGGTCGCGGTGCCCGATGCCGTTGTGCCGGTGATGGCGGACCATGCCGCCACACACGTGCAGCACGGCGTCGTCGGCGCCCACGCCGAGGAGCGCGCGGGCGCGAGTGAGAAAGCCCGAGGGATAGGCGCCGTAATAGCGCCGACCGCCGGTCAACTGCGGCCGGGCGAGTATCCAGGTGTCCGTGATTGGGCGGTAGCTCATCAATGCACCCGCGGCGCCGCCGGCGCCTCGTCCGGCGGCGCGAGCCTGTATTCCGCGCGCAGGGTGAACGCACCGCGTGTCGTCAATACCTGCGTCTCGAGCACCATGACGTTTCCGCCGGAATTCATCAGTTCCTCGATGACGTGCTTGATTACCTCGCCGAAGGTGGTTTCGGGCGTCGTCTCGATCCTCGACTCGCGGATCGTGACCATGTCGTCGCTCGCCATCAGTGCACCATCGGCGCCGGCGGCGCGTCATCATCGGGCAGGCGGTAGTCGAGAGGCGAGGAGCCAGCCCCGGAGAGGATCGCCTGGAGCTGCCGGTGCGCGAGGCGCGCGTGGCGGGCCTGGGCCTCGCGGCGCTTGCGCAGGTTCACGTTGCGCCACCAGAAGCCGCCCCAGGCGGCCTTGTGGTTGCGCGCGTCGAGCGCGGCCGGGTTGCTGATCGAGAGCGTGCGCAGGCGCTTCATGAGAACGCTACCCAGAAAACGATCGCGGCCGCGACGGCGCAGAGCGCTGCTCGGGTTGCGTGATCCGCCCTACTCCATTTAATGACGACCGGATACTCGCGCACCGCGAGGCAGCTCACGGCGAAAAGGAATTCGATCAGCAGCAGCATCCCAAAGATGATGACGACAACCTTCATGATTTCGCCCCTTTCCTGGCCGCAGCGGCCTCGCGGCGCAGCAGCGCGCGGATGAGCCTCCCGGTTTCCTTCTCGGCGAGCCGGGCGTAGGGCGCGTCGCCAGCGTCCTGGACGGCTATGCCGAGCTTCTTCAAGTCCGACACGGAAAGCTCGCTCAAGGCGTCCTTGACCGGGGTTTTAACCACCTTCAAGAGCTCGTCGACCTGGTCGGGGAAATGCCGCTCGATCAGCTCGACGACGCGCTCGTCGTCCTCCCAATCGATCTTGCCCACGGCCTTGCGCCAGCCGGCGGCGATGCCGTGGAGCACGACCGAGCGCTTGTCCTTGAACAGCTCCGGGGACTCCTTCACCGCGGCGACGACGGCATCGCCCGCGGCCTGGAAGCGCGCGGTGAGCTCGCGGATGCGCGCGGTGTATTTCTTCTCGGCCGCCGCCACATCCTCATCGCGCGCGAGCGCCGTGCCGGCGAGCGCATCGCGCACGGCGCCGAGACGCTCCATCAGTTTTTCGATCTCCTGCATGGTTGCCATCGTTCCTGCTCCCTGCTCGTTGCTCGGCCATCTGGCGCGCGCCTGTTCGGGCGCGGGGCCGAACGCTTCAATCCACGTCGATACACAGCACGCCGCCGACGCGTCGCATCGCGCCGTGCCCGTGCGGGACGTACACCTTGGCCATGCGCACCAGGCGCAACTCGAAGATCGCCGCGCCGTCGCCCTCGCGCAGCGCGAACTGCACCGGCTCACCCACCTTGCCGCCGCGGGCGATCGCGCGGATGGCGTCGCCCAGGCGATCGGGCGCGATGCGCCCGCCGCAGCTGACCGTCAGGTATTCGCTGGGGGACGCGACGGCGGGCGGTGAAGCGTCGGGCGCGGGGTTGACCTGCGTCAGCTTGCTGTTCATACCGGCAATCTCCTCTGGGTTGGCAGCGGCTCGCCGCGGCACTTGCGGCAGCGCCCATCGGGCGCGCGGCACGCGGCGCAGATCAGGTTCTTGCACTCGGTGCAAAGGGCCGTCGCCGGCGCGTGGCAGTTGCGGATGGCGCAGGGAAGCGGCTTCATCATGACGGCAGTCTCATTTGTCCGATCAGCTCGGGCAGCGCGATCTTGCGCAGCCGCGCCTCCAGCATGGCCGTGTGCATCCAGCGCGAGCGCAGGAACTGGCAGCACTCCTCCAGCTCCTCCGGCGTCTCCGCGATGAAGTAGCCGGTCGAGGGATGGGCGCAGATCGCGATCCCTTCCTCGCGCAGCTCGGCGACCTGCCTGCGCACGACGCGCTCCGTGTACTGGCTCGGGATCAGCTGCCCGGTGATCTCGCGCACGAGCTGCGTGATCGTGCGGCCGTTTTTCTTCCCGATGTGCCGGGAGAGCGTGGCGAGGACCATGTCGCGCGTCGTGTTCAAGCGGGGTTGTGACCGAGCTGGCGAAGGAGGTCGGCGCTCTCGCCGGAGAGGCGGGCGCGGGTGAGCCCGTCCAGGCCGCGCATCGCCTCGCGAAGCGGTCCATCGTCGAACTTCGGGGTCAAGATCGGCGAGCCGGTTTCATAGGCGCCGATACCAAGCTCCCAGGCGCGCTGGCGGATCGCGCGGCGCGTGCGCATCGGCAGCTCCTGCAGGCACGCCTCTGCACCGCCGAGCGGATAGATGGAGTAGAGCACTTCATCCTGCTCGGGCGTCCAGCGGAACTCCGGCGCGTAGCGCCCGCCCTTCATCACCGTGGAGAGCCCCAGCATCCGGGCGCGCTGCTGGACCTGCTTGTTTTTTACGATGCCGCCCAGAGCGGCGATCACCTCGCGCGACCCACCGCTCGGGTAGTGCTTGCGCAGCGCCGCGTCCATCTCCGGCGTCCACCTCGTCCAGTGTCTGCTTTGCATGCGGCTACGCCTCCACCTGGTGAAGAGTGCGGATGAAATCGACTAGCGCGCGGGCGCGCTCCTTCGGGATCTCCGGCGCGCCAGGTGTGCCCAGATCGACCAGGGCGCCGTCTGAGGTGAGCGCCCAACGCGGCAGCGGTGCGGGCGGGTATCCATCCTGCGTGGTTCTCAGCAGCACCGTGGTGCCCTCGGGTTGCGTGCCGAAGGTCGTTTCAGTCTTCATGAGAATGACCCCGCGACGAGCCATCACGCGGCGGCGCGAAACTGCATTCCTGCGATGCACTTTGCGCACTCCCCTGCTGCGCTTTGCGCGATGCGCACCCCTTCCGGTGCGCGCCCTTCGCGCGGCGCTTCGCCTTGCGCGGCTTCCGGGGCACCCCCCCCCGAGACGTTTTTATGCCCTTGCCGTCATCGGTGAGCAGTGCGCGCCCGCTGTCGGTAAGGCGGTAAGTCGTGGCGGAGATCTGCCCTTCCGCCGGCTCGCTCTTGCCCGCGGGCTCGATCAGCTTCTGGGCCTTCAGCGCACTCATCGTGGTCCACACGGTCGGCTGCGTGGTCTTGAGCTCGCAGGCGTCGAGCACCTGGCGCGCGGTGAGCGGCGCGGCAGCGGCGCCCAGGATGATGAGGATCTCGGCTTTGATGCTCATGAGGGCTTTCTCCTGCCGCTGATCGCGGCGACCTTGCGTTGTTGCTCTGCGCCGCGCCGCTGCTCGGCCTCGGCCTCCTGCTTCAACTGACGGCGCACGCGCTTGAAGGTGAGGCTGATATCGGTCGAAGCCGCGGGCGTGTACCGAAAACTGCGATCCAGAATCGACTTGGGCATCGTTTCTCCCTCCGCTACAGGCAAGCCACGAGCACGGCGATCGCGCCCAGCGCGGTCACGCACCAGAACACGAACGAATCAGGGTCCCGCCGCGGCCGCCTCGGCGCTCGCGGGCGCCCGACCACGTACACCGCGATCGCCCAGCCGCCGGCGGCGCACCAGGGATCGGCGTCGAAGAGCGGCACGCTGGCGACGGCACCCGCCGCGGCAAGGAGCATCACGACGCAAAGGACGCGCACGTCGACGCGGGGACGATCGCTCATGAGTAGCTCTCCATTCCGCTTTCGTCGTCGGCCGGCAGGATGCAGCGCGCCCGCACGGGCACGACGCGGGTCTCGAAGATCGGGTCCCCGCGCCGGAGGTAAAACGGGTCGATCTCTGTGAGGAGCTCGCGGCAGCGCCAGATCAGGTTCGACGCCTGCGCCCGCAGCAGCGTCTCGCGCGCGCGCCGCTCGGCCGGCGAAAGGTGCTCCAGGTGGTCGAGCGCGACGCACTTCTCGTGCAGCGCCGCGACGCGGCCGAGCAGAACTCTGGCGATCGCGGCGCGGCTCACGAGCCCTCCTTGTCCAGGCGATTCGGGCAGCGCGGGCAGGCGCGGCGCAGCTCCACGCGCAGCTCGTTCGTGTGGGCGCTCGTGCGGCCCTGGGCGTCGACGCAGCGGCGCATCGTGATCTCGCCCAGCACCGGGCAGTTGACGGTCTGGTTCATGAGCTCGCCGCGCACGCGCCGCTCGAATCGATCGAGCTTCGCGGCATACTTGTTGCTCAGCACCTGGCTCACCTGGGAGCCCGTGCACTTGAGCCTGCGCGCGACGGCGGTCTGGTTCGACTGGTCGCAGGCTTCCGCGAGCGCGAGCACCCACTCGGGCGCCGCCTTGCCCCACACCTGGCGCGCGGCCTCGAGGTATTTAACGGGGGCTTTAACGGCCATAGACGAGCTCGCCGGTATTGCCGTCGCGCACCGACCTGCGGGCGCCGATGGTCGGGGCGCGCGGCCCCGTGTCGCGCTGGCGCACGAAGACGTACTGCGCTTCGATGCCCGCACGCGGTGCCTGCTCCCGGCGCAGATAGCCGGCGCGGGTGAGCTGGCGCACGTAGACCTGCGCCACCTCGTCGTCGATGCGATGCTCGGTCGTGCTCGCCCGGTGCACCAGGTCGCGCCAGCCGAAACGGCCGCGCTCCCGGCGCATGACGTTCCACATGGCCTGGTGACCGGGGCTGCCGACGGGATCGCCCTCGCGATTCACCCGCGGCGCGTTCACGCCGACATCGCGCAGGAGCTCGAAGCGGCGGCACTCGCGGCGCGGGTGCCGATCGCGCCGGGTCTCGCGCACGAAGTCGGCGGCAGCGAGGGCGTCAAGATAGGAGAGCGTGGTGTCGGCGCGCTGCTCGGTGAGCACCATGATCTCCGCCAGGGCGAACTCCCGCATGAGGCCGAAGCTGCGAATCGCGGCCCACATGCGGTCACGCGGGGTCATCACGCCCGCCCGTTCGAGGCGAATAGCCCTCACGCCTGGGGCCTTTCAGCGCGGCGCGAGGGCGCGTCGCCGGCGTAGATCTCGCGCTTGCCCCAGGCGGCGAGGTCGACGCGCTTCAGGCCCTGCGTCTGCCCGAGCGCCTTGGCGCGGTCGATGTTCACGCAGATGTAGCGTGTGACGCCGCGGGCGCGCTCCCGGAAGAGCTCCAGCAGGTCATCGGCGATCGGGATCGGGCTATAGAACTCGGCCAGGTCCCGGCAGTCGTCGCGCGAGGCCGGCTGCACCTGCACCCACTCCAGCACGCGGTTGTGAAAGCGCTCGGAGCGGCGCAGGAGCTTGCGCGGGAATTGCTCCTCGCCCACGAGCAGCATCGTGCAGCGGCTCATCTCGTGCAGGTCGCGCACGATCTCGATCATGTTGCGGTCGACCAGGTGGTCCATCTCGTCCAGCATGAGCGGACGTCCGGAGAGGTCGAGCTGCAGCGCGATCTGGTCCATCATGCCCGCGACGGTGCGCTCGGGGCGGATCGCCATCTCCCGGAGCACCGTTTCGAGGAAGCTCTTCTTCGTGAAGTAGCTGCGGCACGCGACATAGAAGCCCTCGAACGCGTTCGCGCAATAGGAGGCGGCCATGCTCTTGCCCCAGCCGGAAGGGCTGTAGGCGACGACGATGCCGGGGAGATTCGGCTCGCGGTTCATCGCCCGCTGCACCGCCTTGTGCACGAGCGTCACGTTGTGGAGGGGCGCCCAGCGCCCGGTTTTCCTGGTCGATGCGGCGCCGGCTTCGGCGCCCAAGGTCACTACGTTTCCCATGTGGTCCTCCTGGTCTGAATCATCCGGCCGCCCGTTCCCGCAACTTCTCGGGGAAGTCTTGCGCCATGCGCGTCAACGCCTGGCACTCGTCAGAGGCGCCGTAGGCGGCATGCCAGCGCCAATCGTCTTCGGGGAGCTGCTCGCCGCGCGCCAGGCGCTCTCCGAGCGCATTCCATCGGCGCAGCCGCACCCACGCGTCATCGGGCTCGGCGATCGGAACGACCTTCGCGAGCTCGGCGCGCAGCGCCTCGCGCTCGGCGGCCTGCTCGCTGGTGTCCGGCGCCGCATGCGGCACGGGGCGCTCGAGCGGGTCGCGGAATTCGCCGCGCACGACGTTGCCGCGCTTCGCGGCCGGCGCGGGGATCACGGGATGATCGGCGCCGGCGAGCGCCTTCACGGCGTCGCGCAGGTCCATGCGCTGCTCGGCCTCGCGGATCTGGCGTGCCGCGCGCAGCACGGCATTGCGATCGCGCGCCTGCTCGCGGGCGGCGTTGGCGTCGTTGAAGCCCGCGGCCTGCACACACGATGCAAAGCAGAGGTAGGCGCCAGAGGCGCTGTAGACGTGCACGCCTTCGTGCAGCCGCGCGGGGTCGAATCTCGCGGATACCATGCGCCCCGCGTAGTCGATGAGCTCGCTCGACCAGTAGCGGTTTGCCAGGCGCTCGCCGACGACCCGGCCGTGATCGAGGGTGATCGTGCCGTCTCGGGCACTGGCGCGCACGGGCTCGGTTGAGAGAAGCCACAGCCGGCGCTGGTGCTCGACGGGCCGCCGGAAACCTTCCGCCGGGCGCGCTTCCTCGAACAAGGCATCGCACGACTTGCCGCCGGCATGCATCGCGCCGCGGCGGCCTTCCCGCGCGTTCCAGGCGGCCACTTCGCGGGCGATGATGCGCTCCAGCTCGGCCAGCTCGACCGCCTTTGAGCGCCCGTCGTATTCGTCCTGGTCCGGCCGGTCGAAGGGATTGGCGCCCGTCCATGCGCCGGCAAGCTCGGGCGCCTTGTCGATGTACTCGCCCACGCCGCCGATGCCGAACACGCGCTCGACCGGCTTGGCCTGGCCGCGCCCGGGCGTCGCCCACATGACCTTGGTGCCGAAGAGCGGGAACACGCCGAGCGGCTCCTCGTCCTTCACCTTGAAGCGGAAGCGATGCCGCACGCCGCCCGACATGGTCTTGTTCGCCGCCGCGAGCGTGTTGTCGAGCAGCACGGCCTCGGGGATGCCGTAGGCTTCGACGAGATCGCCGAACGAGAGGCGGATCACGTCGGTGTGCTCGGTGCGGTCGGTGCGCCAGGCAAGGATGCGGCTCGAATAGACGTCCTGCCACACCCAGGTCTTCGCGCGCTCGATGCGCCCGTCGGGAAAGCGCACGAAGAGGTTGTGCTTATAGCCGTCGCCATTGACGATCGAGAGCGGGGCGAGGGCGGCGCGGGAGCGCTGCTGCGCGGGGTAGAGATCGAGCGCCGCCTTGCGGCCCTCACGGGCAAGCACCTTGAGGGCGCGCGGCAGCTCATTCAGACGCCGCTCCATCGTGCGATCGCTCGGAAGCGTCCACTCGGCGCGGCCGCGCTCGCGCAGCCGCTGTATGCACGCCTTGGCAGTCGGGCGCTCGAGGCGAAGGTAATCGGCCTTCAGCACCTCCCACGCCTCGGCACTCATCTCCAGGCGAGCGGCGCGGCCGGCGTAGCCTTTGGTGAGCAGATAGAGCCAGAGGTGATGCGGCTGACGGCGGACCTTCTTCCAGGCGCGCGAGAGCGTGGCCGGCGACACGCCGTGCTTGTGCGCGAGCGTCTGCGCGACAGCGCGATAGCTGTGGCCCTGCCTCGTGAGCGTGTGACACTCCTGCACCATGACGAGCGCTGCGTGCGCGGCCGCCTTCTGTTTCTCGGTCTTGCGCTCGAACGAGCGCGCGAGCTCCTCATCGCGCGGATCGGAAGAAAAAGACGTCGCCCGAGTGCCGGCAGAGTCGATCAGGGAGGAGGTCTGATCCGCCGGTGCTGTGATAGCGTGCTGCGTGGACGACGCCGAAAGGGAATTGATGGAGCGGAGAGCTAGCGCCGCTCGCACATCAGTGGGTAGGTGGACAATGCAGTAGAGCCGGCGCTTGCCACCGCGGGCCGGTTCCTCGCGGTACGGCCACTGTTCCTTCTTGGCGCGACGCTCGGCGTTTCGCTTGATGATTCCCAATGCCGCGGCGATATCCGCGACGGTGACGGCCTCGACGGCCGTTTTCTGGTTGGGCATTCCCCCTCCCTGGAGAAAATGGAGAGGGGCCGACCCCGTGCTAGAGTCCGCGACGGTCAGATCGCTATTACTCAACACCGGGAGGCCCCTCATGGCTGAGCTGAACGACGGGCACGACGATTCCCCGTTCTTTTTGCACTTCGAAGCAATGCTCCGAGCGAAACCGAATCCCGAAGCAAGGTCGATATACATAACGATGCTTGCGGCTTCGCGTGTGCAGACGTTCGAGATGGACATATCGCTGTCTCGTCCAGCCGCACTATCGCTACACCAATGCCTTGGGACGTGGCTCGGGGAAACAGAAGCCGGAGAGCCGCCCAGGCAATAAGGTCGCGAATTCGGAGGATCATCGCTGCCTCCTAATGCGCGCCTTGATCTCGCGCTCACGCGCGGCAATGTCGGCCTTCTCCGCCTGCAGCGCTGCGAGTTCGGCGAGCGCCACCTCGTCGCCAGTGAGCACGCGTGTGCCGCGCTTGCGCGCGAGGAGCTGCTGCAGGCCGTAGCTGCGGCTCGCGGCCTCGAACGCGGCCGCGTAGATAAACGGGAATCGCCACGCCTTCTTGCCGACCGACGTCCAGGCGTCGAGCATTTCCTTCGTGATCGTGTCGCCGGTATAGCGGCTCATCGCGGCGGCCAGGTCATAGCGATCGCGAATGGCGCTGCGGTGCGTCGCCTCGTCGATGATGGTGTTGAGCGCCACGCAGAGATCCGCGTGGCAATTGAGGCTGCCGTCGGCCGGCTCGGCCGGGCCGAATAGATCAGGTGTGCGGGTCTCCCTCCCTTGTTTCACGTGTCTATCCGCCTCGGCCTTCATGGACATGGCCGGCAGCGGGGCCGGTGCTATGCTTCACCCGGTGGCCGAGGCGCCGGGCTCCATCGGCGTCATATCGAGAGGGGAAGACCTGCTGGGCAGTGAGCCCCAGCGCCTTGGCGACGATCGACTCGCCCCGCGGCCAAGGCCGCTTGCAGATGTTGTGAAGGGATCGGGGGTGGTAGTCGTGCTGGCGCGCGAGGCGCTGCAGGCTCGTGCCGCGCTTGCGCAGGCAGAAGAGCACTTCGTCCTGGGTCCAGTCGCGCCCCGCCGCTGCATTGGCGATTAGGGCAATGAAGTGGTCGGCGCCGGGGGCGCTTTTTTTTGCGGTGCCGTGTGCTGAGTTCACGGCAGCGATAGTAATCCGTAGAAACGGACTTTGCAATGTTATTACGTATGTCCTGCTGGTACGCCGCACTTTCCGCCTTCGGTCGCACGGCCGGCATAGGTGCTATCTGCATGAAGATTGGCGATTATCGCCAATCTTCGGCTCGTACCAGTGCGCCGCGCTTGTACGCCGCGCTTTTCGGATGAAAGTGCGGCGTACCGAAGACGAGCAACGTAAAAACGGAGATCCGGAGGTCGGGGCTCGACTAAAGGAAGTGATAGCGCTCGTCGGCCTCAAGCAGCGCGAGTTCGCAACGCGGGTGGGGGCGAAAACCGCTTCCGGCATTGCGGACAACATCTCCGGCAAGACGATGCCAGGCGGCCGAGTGCTGTCAGTGCTGGGCGAACTGGGGGTGAATGTCAACTATGTTCTGAATGGGACGCTGCCGAAGCTGCTGCCCGCTGAAGCCGCGGGGATGATCCGGTCGGATGCTCCGGCGCCAGAGGCATACACCGTGCAGGAACCCGCACCAGGCGTGGCGGTCAGCAATCTACGATCGGCGATTTTAAGAATGGTGGTGGAGACAGCGCCGGACGCTTCCCCCGAAGACCACGCGATCTTGCTCAGCTTGGGGATGGACTACGTCAACGCACAGGGCTCTCTTGAGCCAGACCGGTTGCGGCGGTTTCTTATCGCAATGTCGTCGGGCAGGACCGAGATCGACGAGGCTCGCGAGCGCCGCGAGAGAAGAGAAGGCCCCTCGACATACCCGCGGCTGCCCTTTCGCCGCCGCCGCAGCACCGACGAGTAGGACCTGATGGCCACCTATCGGCTGGTGCCGGATTCAATTTCCGACGATACTGTTGAAGCCCTTCAGCAGCTGCTCGCGCACGCGCGACGGGGTGATCTCGTGGGAATCGCCTTTGTCGGCATCTACAGGGGGCGCACGTACATCGTCAACACCGCCGGCGAGGCGCGCCGAGATCTAACTCGAACCCGCGGCATGGCGCTCGATCTGCTGGACCTAGGGAAATCTGCCCGACGAGCGAGTTGATGTAGCGTGGAAAAGGGAGGTTTTATGTGCTATCGAAACGGGTTTTTGAAGCTGATCGGTGGCACTCTTGTCGCCATCGTCATCATCTGGTGCTGGGCGCTGGGGACGGCATTCGCCGCCGAAAAGGCGGCCACTCGTTGGGTGTTCGAGAAGCGGATTGACAAGATGACCGATGCCACGAAATGCGAGCTGCGCGCGCCGCAGGCGAAGCATCTGTCGCTTTCGTTTCATCCCGATGGCGCCTTTCTGTTCGCACTAAATGGCATCGCCGCTCTATCCTTGGACCTCGGCCGCGGGCAGCTGAGGATCGATGGTGACCCCCCGATGGATATCTACGTTCACAAGCTTGGCCCGCTGGTCGGCCGGTTCGATCGCGGCGACGGATTGATGGATCGTCTCGCCAGTGGCCGCACGCTCCTCCTTCGCGTCGGCGGCACCGATGAAGAAATACCGCTGCGCACCTTTGCCCCGGCCTTCGCGGCCTACCGCAAATGCATCGGGGCCTGATCGAGCCAGCAGCCGCCAGGTGGCCGTACTCAAATCCAATGGCGACGGTCGCCGGTGTACTCAAACTCAAGACTGTCGCGCCGCACGCGGGAAGACGGCGTTTGGGCGTAGGGCGGTAGATCTTTTAACCCCTTACCCCAACAGCATTTTCGGCCTTCCGGTCCGCCAGCACCCGGCCTAGTCCGGCAATGTCCGGCAGCCTCTCCCTGCTGTACTCACACCAAGTGGCGGCGCACAAACACGTCGCCGACAAAGCATCCCAAAACGACGCGTGGCGGTAGCGGCGCGTTCGAGAGCTTGTAGACTCGCGGTACCGGGACGCCCGAAATGGGACGATGTACGTGGGACGGAGCACCTGAACGCTGTACCGAAAAGAACGAGGAGAGAACCATGACAAGACTCACCAGCAGCCTGATCGTGGCAACCGCGCTGCTCGCGTGCGCGACTGCGCTACCTGCCGCCGATCCCGGATATCCGTCGCGGCCGATCCGCATCATCGTGCCGCAGTCGCCGGGCGCTTCCACCGATCTTACGGCACGGTTGATCGGCCAGAAGCTCAACGAGACGTTCAAGCAGCCGGTGGTCGTCGACAACCGCCCCGGCTCCAGCGGCATAGCGGGCACCGAGATCGTCGCCCGCTCCGCACCGGACGGCTACACGTTGATGGTGGTCGCGTCGTCGTTCTCCATCAATCCCGCGCTGCAGCCCAAGCTTCCCTACGATGCGATACGCGACTTCACGCCGATATCGCAGCTCTCGAAGTTTCCGAACATGCTCGCCGCCCACCCGTCGGTGCCCGTCAAGACCCTGCAGGATGTGATCGCGCTCGCGAAAGCGAAGCCGGGACAGCTGAACTACGCCTCGGCGGGATCGGGCACGGGCACGCACATGTCGGCCGAGCTCCTGAAGCAGATGACCGGCATCGACATCGTGCACATACCGTACAAAGGAGGCGGCCCGGCGATGGTGGCGACCATGGGCGGGCAGACGCAGCTCATCATAGGCACGACGATCGGGCTGCTGCCGCACGTGCGCACCGGCAAGCTGAAAGCGATCGCGCTCACCAGCGCGAAGCGCTCGCCCGCGGCGCCGGAGATCCCGACGTTCGCCGAATCCGGCGTCCCGGGCTACGAGCACGAGCCATGGAACGGCATGTTCGCGCCGGCGAAGCTGCCGAAGCCGGTCATCGCCACGTTGAACCGGGAGCTCGCGCGCATCCTGCAATCGCCGGAGGTGAAGAAGATATACGAGCACGAGGGCGCCGATCCGGTCGGCAACACGTCCGAGCAGTTTGCCGTCGTCCTCAAGTCCGAGATCGCGAAGTGGACGAAGGTGGTGAAGGCGGCGGGCATCAAGCCCGAGTGACTCATGGCGCCTCGAGGGGCAGAGCAGGACCCCCGCGTTCTGTGCGGGGAGGCGATCTACGCGACCCCCCGGCGGCGCGCTGGGCGGCCGGCGCGATGAAGCCGAGCCTCGCGATCCTGGTTCGGAGGCCGCGGCGTGACGCGTGCGGCAACGACGGATGAGGTGTGACGGATGAGGTGTGACGGATACTGCGTGACGTATTGCGCACTGATCGCGTTGCTACTGATCGTGGCGGCGCCGGTGTCCGGTTCCGCCCAGGGCTACCCTTCCAAGCCCGTGCGGCTCATCCTGCCGTTTTCCGCCGGCGGCCCCACCGACATCGTTTCGCGGCTTTACGCGCAGAAGCTGAGCGAGGCGCTGGGCCAGCAGTTCGTGGCGGACAACCGCGGCGGCGCGGGCGGGATCATCGCCTGCGAGATGGCCGCGCGCGCCGTGCCGGACGGCTACACGCTGCTCATGGGCGCGATCGGCGTGCTCACGATCAATCCCCACCTGCGCGGGAAGCTCCCGTTCGACCCGCAGCACGACTTCCAGCCGGTGTCGCTCTTGTCGTCTTCGCCCTATGTCCTGCTCGTGAACACGTCGGTGCCGGCGCGCTCGGTCAAGGAGCTGGTGGCCCTCGCGCAGGCAAAGCCCGGGCAGTTGAACTACGCGTCCGGTGGTGTCGGCACCGGCAATCACCTGTCGGGCGAGCTCTTCAAGCTGACCGCGCACGTGGACCTCACCCACATACCCTACAAGGGGGCGAGCCTCGCGGTCGGCGACCTCGTGGCGGGGCAGGTGCAGGCGCTCTTCATCAACGTGCTGCCCGCGTTGCCGCACGTGAAGGCCGGCAGGGCGCGGGCGCTCGCGGTGACGAGCGCGCGCCGCTTGCCGGTGGCGCCGGAGATCCCGACGTTCGTGGAGTCGGGATACCCGGCGATCGTCGCGAGCTCCACCTACGGCCTGCTCGCGCCGGCGCGCGTGCCGACTGCAATCGTGAAGCGCCTGCACGGCGAGCTCGCGCAGATATCGCGGCAGCCGGCGGTCAGGGAACGCCTGGAGGCGCAGGGCGCCGAGGTGGTGGGCAGCACGCCGGAGGAGTTCGCGGCGGTCATCCGCAGCGAGACCGAGCGGTGGGGCAAGGTGATCAGGGCGGCGGGAATCAAAGCCGATTGAGGTCTCGGATAACACGTCCCGGATGACACGTCTCGGATCGATCGTCTCAGGATGAAGCGTCTCGGATAGTACGTCCCAAACGAGGCGTCCCGGGTGTAGCGTCGCAGGTGAGGCGGACGCGAGTACGGATTCTCTGAAAGGAGAGACATGGCGAAGCGCAAAAGAGCGAGCGCTGCGACGAGGTCGGGCGGCGCAAGAAGGGTGAAAACCTACGACCTGCACAACCACGTCATACCGCCGACGGTGGTGGACGCTATCCGGCGCAACCCCGCGAGCTTCGGCACGCGGATCGAGGAGCGGGACGGCAAACGCTACTTCGACAGCCACGGCCGCATGACCGAGCTCCTGCCCGAGTTCTGCGACATCGAGGCGAAGATCGCCTGGATGGACCGGGCGCGGCTCGACGTCGCGGTAATCTCGGTCGGGCCGCCGATCTATTTCTACGGTCTGCCGGCCGAGCACGGGCTCGAGGCGGCGCGCCTCGCGAACGGCGGCATCGCGCAGATGGTGGCCCGGCACCCGCAGCGGCTGCGCGGGATGGCGCATCTGCCGATGCAGGATACCGACGCGGCGATCGCCGAGCTCGAGCGCGCGGTGAAGACACACGGTTTCAAGGCGGTCGAGCTCGGCACCTCGATCGAAGGCAAGCCGCTCGCGGACCCGAAGTTCCGCAAGGTGCTGAAGACCATAGAGCAGCTCGGGCTGTTCATCTTCGCACATCCCTACCAGTGCCTCGCGCAGGGCGGGATGAACGACTACTATCTGAACAACTTCATCGGCTTTCCGCTCGATACGACGCTGATGGTCGCGCACCTCATGTTCAGCGGAACGATGGACGAGCTCCCCCGGCTGCGCGTCCTGTGCGCTCACGGCGGGGGCTACGTGCCCTACCAGATCGGCCGCTTCGCCCACGGGCACGACGTGCGGCCCGAGCCCAAGGTCATGAACGCGAGCTCGCCGGCGAAGCTCTTCAAGCGCTTCTACTTCGACTGCCTGACCCACGAGCCGCGCTCGGCGCGCCACCTCATCAACATGGCGGGCGCCGATCACGTCGTCATAGGGACCGACAACCCGTTCGACATGGCGCCCAAGGGCATTGCGAAGCAGCTGGGGCAGGTGGACGCGATCCCCGGGCTCACCGCCGCAGAGCGTGAATGGGTAGCGATGAAGACGGCGAAGAAGCTGCTCGGGGAGCGCTAGTTCCGGTGAGACGTGACGGGCAGCGCGTCGAGGTGCTGGCGGGCGACGCGCTGATGATCGTGTTCGCGCCGCCCGGCTGGGCGGCTGCGCGTTGCCCGGCCCTTGCCTGATCTGCGTCGCTGGCGCACCATCTGCCGGGGAATCCGAGCAGCGCAGTCAGAAAAAGCTGCCCCACAACCGAGAGGAGCAAGTCATGGGCCACAGCTGGCGCTGCATTCCCGCACGCTCGTTCTTCGCCGTTCTGTCCTGCGCAGCCGCCGTATCCGCCGGCCCCGCGCACGCGCAAGCCTATCCTTCCCGCACCATCGAGTTCATTTCGCACTCTTCGGCGGGCTCCGGCACCGATCTTTTCAACCGCAACGTCACCGACATGCTCGCGAAGGAGAAGATATTCGCGGTGCCGTTCATCCACTCGAACCGCGTCGGCGGCAACGGCGTCATCGCCTATCAATACGTGAAGAGCAAGCGCGGCGATCCCCACGTGGTAATCGCGATGTCGGTCACGGTCATCCTGACGGCGTCCGCCCGTCCGGAGTTCGAGCTGAGTCTCGACTCGATCACGCCGCTGTCGCGCTTCGCGCAGGACCCGCAGGTCGTCGCGGTGCGCACCGAGTCGAAGTTCAAGACGTTCAAGGAGCTCGCCGACACGGCGGCGCGCGAGCCGATGACCGTCGTCGCGGGCATCACCGGCCCGACGGGCAGCGGGCGGGCGGCGTTGTACCTGATCGAGCGCGAGACCGGCGCCCGCTTCAAGTTCGTGACCTTCAAGGGTGGCGGTGACGCCGTGCTCGCGACCCTGGGCGGCCACGTCGAAGTCACCACCGAGAACATGAGCGAGATGATGCCGCTCATGGAGGCGAAGAAGATGCGCCTGCTCGCGGTGACCGGGGAGCGGCGCTTCAAGAGCGCGCCCGACGTGCCGACGTTGAGCGAGCTGGGCTACAAGATCGTGGCGACCACGGGTCGCGGCTGGGCCATGCCGCCGGACGTGCCCAGGGAGGCCGCCGCCACGATGGAGGCTGCGCTGAAGCGCGTCTACGACAGCCAGGCCTACAAGGAGTACGCCGAGAAGAACATGTTCGAGGACGCATATCTGGGCAGCGCCGAGTTCGCGAAGCAGCTCGTGCGGCAGCGCGCGGAGCAGATCGAGTTTTTGAAGGCGATCGGCGTTGTTAAATGAGCAGGGGGATGGGCCCCTCCCGGTAAGAGCTCTCGGGGCCCTCCCATCCCCCCGCACCCCCGGGGCGCATCGAGAAAAGGTCTTCGCACGAATTGAACAGGGGGCAGGGCCCTCCCGGTAAGAGCTCTCGGGGCCCTCCCATCCCCCCGCACCCCCGGGGCGCATCGAGAAAAGGTCTTCGCACGAATTGAACAGGGGGCAGGGCCCTCCCGGTAAGAGCTCTCGGGGCCCTCCCATCCCCCCGCACCCCCGGGGCGCATCGAGAAAAGGTCTTCGCACGAATTGAACAGAGGGAAGGGCCCCTCCCGGTAAGAGCTCTCGGGGCCTTCCACCCCGCGCCCTCGCGTCACACGGAGATACTCTTCGCGAAGTCAGGCGGTGATGAAGTGAAGAGTTGCGCCGGCAACGGCGTCGCTGGGGCCGGCCCGTGACTTCGTCACCCGCGAAGCGACATCACTTCGTCACCCGCCGAAACTCCACCGGGATGAAGTCGTAGCCCTCGTAGGGCGCGTGCACGAGGATGAACACCGCGTCTTCGGTGGTGCTGTTGTTCTTCACCTCATGGCGCACGCCGGGCGGCATGCCGCAGTAGACGTTGGCTTTGAGCCGCGCGACGCCCGAGCCCTGCTGGCCCTCGTAAGTGATATCCGCGCATCCGGCCAGGCCGAAGAAGAGATCGAACACGCGGCTATGCAGGTGCGACTCGATCACCCCGCCCGGCTTGAGACGAAAGACCGCGGTCTGCTCCTCGCCGTGCTCCGACAGGACGGCTTTCGACACGCCGGCAGCGCGCCCTTCACCGGCAACGGCGGTGATGTCTTCTACGATCTTTACGGGAAGTTGGGCCATGGTTGGATAGTGCGCCTCAGGTAAGACGTCTCAGGTGATGCGCCTCGAGCAAGGGTGCCGCGCATGGGCCGCTCTTCGCCGTTCAGCGCGCCCCCGGCACGTTGCGCGTCTTCAGGAATTCCTCCAGCGTCTCCCCGCGAAACGCCGCGACCATCTCCGGGTTCGAGACACCCTTCACGCGCGCGAGCTTCTCCAGGCAGAAAAAGCTCGCGCCGTAGCGGATCAGCGCCGCCCAGTCGAGCGCGGCGACCATGCGGCGCTCTTCCGCGGTCAGTCCCGCGCGGTCGAACGCCGTGTCGGCGTCGTCCCTGAAGAGCGCGCGCTTCTCGGGGACGGTGAGCCCATGCAGAAAGCGGTTCAGGCGCAATCCCCTGGCGCTGCGCTCGAGATCGAACAGGTACGTGCCGTCGAGGGTTTCGATACCTTTGAGTTGTGGATTCATCCTGGCTGGAAGGGGTGATTCGTCACTCGTCACGCGCGTTCCTCGAACAGCGCCACCGCCATCGCCGCGGTCATGGGCAGATAGTAGCTCTGGTGGACCTTCTTCACGTCGGCGGAGAGCGCGCCGCGCATCGCGAGCCACATGACCTCTTCCGCGCCTTCGGTGCCGCCGAGCCGGATGTAGTCGGCGTGGGTCATGGCGGTAAGCGATGCGGGGTCACGCTCGATCAGCTCCAGGAACTTCATGTCCCACTCGGTGTTGTTGTAGCCGGCCCGCTCGCCGTTCAACTGGTGCGACAGGCCGCCGGTGCCCACGATCACCACTTTCAAGTCTTCGGGATAGGACACAACGGCGCGGCGTACCGCCTGCCCGAGCTTGTAGCAGCGCAGCGGCGTCGGCAGCGGGTGCTGGAGCACGTTGATCGCGACCGGCACGATGCGGCCCGGCCAGTCCGGCGCGGGCGGCCAGAACATCGTGAGCGGCGAGTGGCAGCCGTGGTCGATCGGCAGGTCCTGGAACACGGACATGTCGAATTCCTCGTTCACCAGCGATTCGACGATGTGGCGGGCAAGGCCGGGATGCCCCTTGAGAGGCGGCACCGGTCGCGGGCCCAGGCCTTCGTCGGCAATCGGATACTCGGCGCCGACGCCGAGCGTGAATGTCGAATAGTGGTCGAAAAAGAACGTCGTCGCGTGATCGTTGTAGAAGAACACGAGCACGTCCGGTTTGCGCTCGGCGAGCCACGCCGCGACGGGCTCGTAGCCCTTGAAGAGCGGCGCCCAGTCCGGATCGTTCTGCTTCTTCCGGTCGTAGGCCATCGCGATGGTCGGCACGTGGGAAGAGCCTATGCCGCCGATGATGGTTGCCATGGGGGTATGTTACGTCTTTGGGTGACGAGTGACGAGCGACGGGAGATGGGTGACGAGTTGCGGGTGACCAGCGACGGGCGTCGCGGCGCACACCGGCCGTGGCCGCCGTCGATTGCTTCGACGTCCGTGCCGGGGTAACGTGCCGGGGTAGGGAATGACAATGGTCTCTCCGCCCACGCCGGGCGTCGTGACCCCTCATCCAAATCGTCAACCAGCACGTCAACGAATCGACGCCGCACGCTGTGCAACCCGACGCGATCGTCTTGCATGGGCCTACGAGCGCGGGCAAATCGAGCCTCGCCAAGGCTCTCCAGGCCAGTGCCGCGGTCCCGGCATTTCACATCTCGCTGGATGCCTTTGTGACCATGGCGAATCGCGGCGACATGAGAAGCGGGGAAGAGCGAGGGCTGGCCTATCGCATCCATTGCGAAAACCTCCGCTCCACCCTGGCGCGCGTGGTGGAGACCGACTTCGAGATCATCCTCGACCTCGTCTTGAGAGACACCGCAGAGCTCGATGCCTGCCTGCGCGTGCTCTCCCGGAGACCGGTCTATGTCATACGGGTTTGGGCGCCGCTTCCCGTGCTGGAGGCAAGGGAGGAGGCCCGCGACGATCGAGGCGTCGGCATGGCGCGGGAGCAGTTTGACCATCCGGCATACAAGCGAGCATACGATTTCGACGTCGATACGTCCGTATGCACGCCGGCCGAAGGCGCCGCCGCCATACGCAGATTCATGGCGACTCGGCGTCTAACGGGATGCAGCGGAGAGGGACAGGCGGCCCGCTGATGTCCAACGTTGATCCGGTGCACGCGAGCCCATGGTGCAACGTTCCAGGCTGCGCGTGCCCGTAACTGGAAAGTTCCAGATTCCGTGGATAACCGGTCAGCCGTCACGTCCAAGGCATTCAAAGGATCGAGCAAATGTCCGAAGCGCAACTCGTGGTTCAGCTCCCGGTTTCCGCATCGACCGACTTCGACGAGCTGATCGACATCGAGAACTCCCTCACGCTCGCGTTCCTCAAGGATCGCATCGCGACGGTAGAGGGCCACACGCTGGCCGGCAGCGCGTTCAACATTTTCATCGTGCCGCGGGACCGGGAGACGATCGTGGCGCGGGTGAAGGCGGTGCTCGCGGACAGCGGCGTGCTCGACGAGGCGATCATCGCCACGCGGTCGAGCGCCAAAGGACCTTGCTCCATCGTCTGGCCGGAGGGCTACAGCGGGACGATCGAGATCTGACGCGATATACAAAAGGGTAAATGCCGGAACTCGAAGAACCCCCGACAATCGCAGGTGTAGCGTTCAACGATTGCGAAGGGAGTTTCGATGAGCACGCTTCTCGCCCGAGTCATCGCTGCGTCCGTTCTGCTGGTGGCCATTGCCGGCTGTGCCGGAACCGCGGTACACCAGGAGACCGCGATGGAGTGGATGCAGCGGCAGCCCAGCACCGACGACAAGTAGGGGTGGGGCCGCGGCCATGGCCGCGGGGCGCGGGCCGCGCCGCCGTCTTGCTTCTCTGGAGTGGAGCCGGCTCCGGGATTCGACCTCGAGAACGGCTTGCTGCGACCTACGTTTGCGGCCTGGTAATGCGCCGGCGCCGTTATCGAAACCGCGCCGTACGGTGACGCCGTATCAAACGGCGCCGAACATCTGCTTCAAGCGGGTGACCGCCGAGTGGGGACTGGTGAGCACCTTGCGCCCGGGTGCCATGGGGATGCCCCGGGCCGCGCGCGCCATCGAGAATTGGCCCAGCACCAGGGCGTCGCATTTCCCGATGCCGGCCGCCGCGGCTGCGATCAGGTTGTCGTGCTCCGCGCCGCGGCCTTGCTGGAGCGCCGTAACCGCTGCCGGTATGGCGCAGGTCTTGATCTGTACGCTGATGCCGCGGTCCAGGGCGAGCTGCTCCAGCTCGGTCTTCAGCGAGGGTATGGTGGGCTCGAAGGTGGCGAGCAACGCGACGCGGGAGCCCGCATGCAGGGCCTCCTCGAGCATCGCTTCATTGGGCTTCAGCACCGGAATTCCGACCGAGCGCTTGGCCTCGTTGATCGCCGCGCCGAAAGCGGAGCAGGTGTAGAGCACGGCGTTCGCGCCGCAGCGCTCGCTGTAGCGGGCGAGCTCGACGAAGCGCGCGGTGATGGCAGGGGTGATGCTCCCTGCGGCGGCCAGATCGGGCGCAAGTGAATCCTCGAGCAGATTCGTGACGCGAGCCTGCGGCCACAACTGGCGAAACGCGTCCACCACCGGGTCGATGGCGAGCTGCATCGCGTGGACCAAGGCTATGCGCGGCGCGGACATGGGACAGCGATTGTAGCGGATTTCCGGGGAAAATAAAGCGAAATCAACGGGCAGGACTTGCTCCCGGCATGGCGCGGCGGCACCCCAAGGCGGGCGACTTGGGATACGCTCTCGCAAACACGAACGAAAGGAGGAGGACATGAGAAGCGTCACGCTCGCCCTGATCGCGGTGTCGTTCATGGCGGCGGGCCACCCGCTGGGAGCCCAGACCTACCCCACCAAGACCGTGCGCATACTCGTGGGGTTTGCGCCGGGCGGCGGCACCGACATCATGGCCCGCGCGATCGGGGCCAAGCTTTCCGAATCGCTCAAGCAGCAATTCGTCGTGGACAACCGGCCCGGCGCCAACGCGAATCTCGCGGCGAAGCTCGCGGCCGATGCGCCCGGCGACGGCTATACGATCCTGTTCATGTCGGTCGCGCACATCATGAGCAAGCCGGTCTACCCGAACCTGGGCTACGACATCGAGCGCGATCTCGCGCCGATCACGGTCGTCTCCGAGGTCCCCAACGTGCTGGCCGCGAACCCGGCGCTGCCGGCACGGACCGTGAAGCAGGTGATCGCGCTCGCCAGGGCCAAGCCGGGCGAGCTCACCTACGCGACCTCCGGCGTCGGCAGCCCCGAGCATTTCGCCGGCGAGATGTTCAAGATGATGACGAAGACGAACCTTCTGCCCGTGCCGTACAAGGGCGGCGGGCCGATCGCGATCGACCTCGTCGCCGGTCACGTGATGACGAGCTTCAGCACGATGCCGCCGATCATTCCCCACGTCCGCTCGGGGAGGGTGCGCGCGGTGGCGGTGACGACGGAGAAGCGCGCCGAGGTGCTGCCCGAGGTGCCGGCCATCGCCGAGACCGTCCCGGGCTACTCGATGAGCACGTGGTACGGCGCCGTGGCGCCGGTCAAGACGCCGCGCGAGATCGTCGTCAAGCTGAATCAGGAGATGCTGAAGGCGCTCGCGCTGCCGGATATCAAGGAGCGCATGGCGACGCTCGGCGCCCAGATCGTCGGCAGCAGCCCCGAGCAAACGGCGGCGATCTTCAAGGCCGACCTGGCGAAGTACACCCGCGTCGCGAAGGAAGCCGGCATACGCGCCGAGTGAGTCACCTCGCGCCGGGTAATCACCTTGCGCCAAGTAATCACCTTGCGGTAAGCCGGCGGCATGCGGCGGTGTGGGAGAATGGGATGTCAATAACGAGGAGGCAATGATGCTCGATGTAGCTCGGGTCGTTCTGTGTTTCTTGTGTGCAGGCCTGCTTTCCGTGCTGGGGGCGGGCCCGGCGGCGGGTCAGACCTACCCCGTCAGGCAGGTGCGCATGATCCTGCCGTTTCCGCCGGGCGGTCCGACCGATCTCCTGGGGCGCGCGATCGCGCAGAAACTGACCGAGCAGATGGGCCAGACGGTCGTCGCCGACAACCGCCCCGGCGCAGGTGGCAATCTCGGCATCGAGCTGGCTGCGAAATCGCCGCCCGACGGTTACACGATGGTGCTCACGTCATCGGTGATCGCATTGGCCCCCGCGCTCTACGCCAAGCTCAACTACCAGCAGAAGGACCTCGCGCCGATCTCGCTCGCCGCGGAGATCAAGAACGTCGTGCTCGTGCATCCCGCAGTGCCGGCCAGATCGATCAAGGAGCTGATCGCGCTCGCGCGCAAGAATCCAGGCAAGCTCAATTACGGGTCCGGCGGCGTCGGCACCACGACCCACCTCACGCCCGAGCTCATCATGAGCATCACCAAGACGCGCATGACGCACGTCCCCTACAAAGGCTCGGGCCTGGCGCTGATCGCCCTGGTGGGCGGGGAGGTCGACGTGCTGATCATGGCGGTGCCGGCGGCGGCATCGCAGGTACTGGCGGGCAAGGCGCGCGCGCTGATGATACTTTCCACCGAGCGCCATCCCGTGCTGCCCAACGTGCCCTCGGCAAGGGACGAAGGCGTGGAGGACTACATCGTGAAGTTGTGGTACGGCATACTCGCCCCGGCAGCCACGCCGGCGCCCATCATCGGGCGGCTCAACTCCGAGATCGTGAAAGCGATCCACTCGCCCGATCTCGGCAAGCGCCTGACGGAAGCAGGCGTCGAGCCTCTCACCAGCACGCCCGACGAGTTCGCGAAGTTCATCGCGGTCGAGACGCCGCGCTACGCGAAGATCGTGAAGGACGCGCACATCCCGGCCCAGTAACAAAGACCGGGCGGGGAACGGGAGACCGGGGGCGCGTGACTGCAGACAGGGGCCGGGGACCTGAGCGGGAGACCGGGGGCCGGGATGGGCGCCGCGGTGATGGGAACCGTATTGATCAGTCAGCGAGGTGACGCATGAGAATCGCGATCGGTGTTCTGGCCGGCTTGTGCCTGTTCGTCGCCTGTTCCCTCCACGCCGCCGACCCGCAATACCCGTCCCGGCCGATCCGCATCATCGTGCCGTTCCCGCCGGGCGCGGCAACCGACACCATCGCCCGCCTGCTCGCGCAGAAGCTGACCGAGGCCTGGGGCCAGCAGGTGGTGGTGGACAATCGCGGCGGCGCCGGCGGCAACATCGGCATGGGGATCGCGGCCAATTCTCCCGGCGACGGCTACACGATATTGTTCGTGAGCTCGACCCTGATGGTGAACCCGGGCCTCTACAACAAGATACCCTACGATCCGTACAAGAGCTTCATCCCGGTCTCCAACCTCTCGCATTCCCCGCACGTGTTCTTCGTGCACGCGAGCCAGCCGCCGAAAACGCTCCCCGAGCTGATCGAGACCGTGAAGAAGGATCCGAAGAAGTACAGCATGGCGACGCCAGGAATCGGCACCGTGCCCGATCTCGCCGCGCGGCTGTTGGCGATAGACGCGAAGATCGACCTTACTGCGGTGCCGTACAGCGGCGGAGGCCCGTCGCTCGCCGCGGTGGTCGGCAACCAGGTCCCTTCCGGCTGCCAGGCGGTGCCGCCCGTGACACCGCATATCAAGGCCGGGCGCGTGCGGGCACTCGCCTTTACCAGCGAGCAGCGCACATCCATGTTTCCCGACGTGCCCACGATGGCCGAGGTGGGATTCAAGGGGCACGAGTCGGTGACTATCACCGGCATGCTCGTGCCGGTCGGGACGCCGGCGGTCATCGTGAAGCGCCTCTACACGGAAGCGAACCGCATCATGCACCTCCCCGACGTGACCGCGAAGGTGCTGGACATGGGCGCCGACGTCATCGTCAGCACGCCGGAGCAGTTCACCGCCCAGATCCGCCAGGAAGTGCCGAAGTGGGCGAAGGTGATCAAGGCGTCGCATATCAAGGTCGAGTGAGGCGTTGCAGGTGAGGCGTCCCGGAGGTTATCTCAAGGTGTCAGGAACCCTACCTCGAAAGGTTCCTGACACCCTGAAGCGTTGCTGATGAAGCGGGCCGGAGATCACCTCAAGGTGTCAGGAACCCTACCTCGAAAGGTTCCTGACACCCTGAAGCGTTGCTGATGAAGCGGGCCGGAGATCACCTCAAGGTGTCAGAAACCCTGCCTCGAAAGGTTCCTGACATTCCTGACACCATGAAGCGGTGCAGGTCAAACGCCCGCTCGCCGTATCTGAGACGCAGCCCCTGAGCCGCTGTTACCCGACCCCATGCGAATCACCGACATACGCGAAACCGCCGTCGCCCTCAACTCGACGCTGCGCAACGCCGTCTTCGATTTCAGCGAGATGACCACCTCGGTGGTTGCGGTGGTGACCGACGTCGTGCGCGAAGGCCGGCCGGTGGTGGGCTACGCGTTCAACTCCACGGGCCGTTACGCCTGCGGCGCGCAGATGCGCGCGCGCTTCGTTCCGCGCATCCTGTCGGCGCCGCCCGACTCGCTGCTCGACGCCGCGGGCGACAACCTCGAGCCGGAAAAGGTGCTGGCCGCGATGATGCAGCGCGAGAAGCCCGGCGGTCATACCGAGCGCTCGATCGCGATCGGGACGATAGAGGTCGCGGTGTGGGACGCCGTCGCCAAGATCGCCGGCAAGCCACTCCATCGGGTGCTGGCCAAGCGCTACAACGGCGGGAAAAGCCCGCGGCAGGTGCCGTGCTACGTGGGCGGCGGCTGGTACGCGCCGGGCAAGGGCATACCGGAGCTGCTGGAGGAAATCCGCGCGCGGCTCGGCGAAGGCTACCGCACGATGAAGATCAAAGTCGGCGGCGCGCCCATCCCGGAGGATGTGAAGCGCGTCGAGGCGGCGCTGAAAGTGCTGGCGGACAGCGATAACCTGGCGGTGGACGCGAACGGGGCGTTCGACCGCGAGCGCGCGCTCGCCTATGCGAGGGCGCTCGCGCCGTTCAAGCTGCGCTGGTTCGAGGAGCCGACCGATCCGCTGGGCTACGAGCTGCTCGCGGACGTCGCCGCCGTCTACGACGCGCCGATCGGCACGGGCGAGAACCTGTTTTCGACGCAGGACGTGGAGAATCTGGTGCGCTTCGGCGGCCTGCGGCCCGACCGGGACATCCTGCAGATCGACGTGCCACAGTCCTACGGGATCGTGCAGTTCTCGCGCACGCTGGCGATGCTCGAGCGCCGCGGCTGGCGGCGGCACTCCATCTTTCCCCACGGCGGCAACCAGATGACCCTGCAGATCGTGGGCGGCTTCGGCCTGGGCGGGTGCGAGGCGTATCCCGGCGTCTTCGGCATCTTCGCCGGCTTCGCGGACGACGCAAGCGTCGATGACGGATACCTCCGGCTGCCCGACCGGCCGGGAATCGGATTCGAAGCGCAGAACGCGCTCTACGCGGTGATGCGCGAGCTTGCCGACTGAAGGCGATCTGCCACAGAGCGCACAGAGAAGGGCGATAGATCGTCAGCCGAAGCGCGCGGGCTGGCGATACAGCGACTGGAATCGGTCACATGGATGAGCTGCTTGCCAAGCTCCTGGTCATGATGGCGGCGCTGGCGCTCTGGCGCGTGACGGTCTGCCTGATATTGACCGTTGCCGTCGCGTTCCTTTGCGTGCGCTACATCGCATGGTTCGGCGGATTGCAGGCGATTGTCGTCGGACTGTCGGGATACTTTCTCGGCCTCGCCTGGGATGGCCGCAGCCGGGACGCCGCGCGCCATGTCGTTCCAGACCCGCAGGCAGCGTTGCCCGGAACTTCCACGCTGGTTGCGACACTGTCGCTGATGGTCGGCGGGGCCGTATGGGGCGCGGTGAGCAGCACGTCGCCGGGCGCTGCAGCGGTCGGGTTCATCATGCTCCTGGCGGGAATCGTGATCTGGCACTGGTGGAGAAAATTGCAACCAGGAAGGATGCCCGCGCACCATACCGGACTTCTCGGGGGTAGCCTCGTCGTCGGCTATGTTGTGCCCGTTGTCTACATAAACTTCTTCAGGTAACGGAGTCTTTCAGTGCTCAAGAAGATTCTCGCTGTCCTCGTGTTGATCGTGGCGGTTTTCGCCGTGGTCGTCGTGATGCAGCCTTCGGCGTTCACGATCAGCCGGTCGGCGACGATTGCCGCAGCACCGGCGGAAGTGTTTCCGCATATCAACGATTTCCACAACTGGGAGGCGTGGTCGCCGTGGGCCAAGCTCGATCCGAGCTCGAAAGTGGCCTTCGAAGGGCCCGCGGCCGGCAAGGGCGCCGTGTTCAAGTGGGCGGGCAACGACCAGGTGGGCGAAGGGCAGATGACCATCGTCGAGAGCGAGCCGGCGAAGGAGATCCGGATCAAGCTCGATTTCGTCAAGCCGTTCGAATCGACCGCCGATACGCTCTTTTCCTTCGCGCCGGCCGGCCCGGGCACCGCGGTCACGTGGACCATGAAGAGCCGCAACGACAGCTTCATCGGCAAGGCGATCTGCCTCGTCATGGGCGGTCCGGAGAAGATGATCGGGCCCGATTTCGAGAAGGGGCTCGCGCAGATGAAGGCGGTCGTGGAGAAGAGCGTGCCGGCGAAGGGCAGGACGTAGGGGATAATGAGGGGATAATGTCCCCATCCTGACGAGGGAGGAGGCGACGTGAGGATCCTGGCGATTGCGGGTCTGGTCCTGGTCGCGGCGGCGGGGCTCGCAAGTGGCGCCACCGTCTATCGTTCGGTCGGGCCTGACGGACAGGTGATCTACAGCGACAAGCCGCCTGCCGACTCGAAGACGACGAAGAGGCTCGACTTCACCGACCTGCCCGCGACCCCGCTGCCGCCCGCCGTGCTGAAGTACCAGGAGGAGCTGAAGAAGAGCATGCACAAGCGCTTGACGGAAGCCGCGAGCCCGGCTGCCGGGGCGACCGTGCTGTTCAGCGCGACGTGGTGCGGCTATTGCAAGAGCGCCAAGGCCTATCTGGCCGAGAAGCGGATCCCGTTCCAGGAACACGACATCGATACCCCCGAGGGGATGCGCGCCTACGTGGCGGCCGGCGCCTCGCGCGGCGTCCCGGTCCTGCTCTACAAGGGCGAGAAGGTGAACGGCTTTTCCCGCCCGGCATACGACGCGCTGTTCGCGAGCGCGCGATGATAGAGCGATACAACGTTGCGCCTCCCGGCTTCTTCAACCGCCAGGTGCGCGGCCAATACCTGTATTCGCCGCTCGTCGTCGTGCGCTCGACCGAGATCGCGCGCATCCTGGTGGCTGGAAAAACGGCCACGCTGCCCGACGGCAAGGTAGCCTGCGTCGGCGACCTGCGCGGGCAGATCGGCGCGGTTTGCGCGGGCATCCGCGATCTTCTCGACCACGTGGGGGCGAGGCTGGACGACGTCGTGCGTACCGTGACCTACGTACTGGACATCGACGCGTACTATGCGGTGTGCGACGAGCGCTACAAGTATTTCACGGGCCACCTGCCGACGAACACGCTGCTCGGCGTGAGCCGGCTCGCGCATCCCGACATGCTGGTCGAGATCGAAGCCGAGGCGATGGTGGCGCCGGAGCGCCTGCGGAATCTCGGGAAGCGCGACGAGTGACGGGCGACGAGATTCGCGGGACGTCATCCTTCCACGTTCATCTTTCATCCTTCCAACATGGCGCGCGACCTTCGGTCCCCGGTGCACGGCAAGCCCGGCGAGGTGTCCTTCCGCCGCGCCGCGCGCGCCGATGTCGAGCCGATCGTGCGGTTGCTCGCGAACGACCCATTGGGGGCGAAGCGGGAACGCTACGAGCTGCCCCTGCCGCAAAGCTACCTCGCGGCGTTCGAGGCCATAGCGGCCGATCCGAACAACGAGCTCGTGGTCGCATGCCGCGGCGACGACGTGGTCGGCGTCCTGCAGATCACGTTTACTCCGGGAATGACCTACGAAGGCGGATGGCGGGCGACGATCGAAGGCGTGCGTGTCGACGAGAAGCTCCGCTCGGCCGGCCTCGGCCGCGCCATGATCGAGCACGCGATTCTGCGAGCGCGCGAGCGCGGCTGCCGTCTGGTGCAGCTCACTACCGACAAGACGCGTCCCGACGCGAAGCGCTTCTACGAGACGCTGGGATTCGTTGCGTCGCACGAAGGCATGAAGCTGCAGCTCCGGTAAGGTGAAGAAGGTGTCAGGAACCCTCGGATCTCAAGGTTCCTGACACCTTGCGCACTCGCATCGCAAGGTTCCCGACACCCGTCATCCTTCGTGCCGGGATAAAGAAGTAACATAGGGCGATGCATTCCGCCCCGGGCATCACTGCAACCTCTCCGTCCGGTCCGCGCGTCGTCTTGCGTGACGGGGATACCGGAGAGTGGCTTTTCTTCGAGTCGCCTCGCCGCCTGCTCGTTGCATACCGTCCCGACGAGGTCCAGCCGCTCATGCGCGAGGTCGCGGACGCGGTAGAGCGGGACGGGAGCCACGCCGCGGGCTTCGTTTCGTACGAGGCCGCGCCCGCCTTCGATGCCTGCCTGTCGGTGCGGCCCGACGGGGAGTTTCCCCTGCTCTGGTTCGGGCTTTTCGGGGAGCCGCGCAGGCTGGCGACCCTGGAGCCACCGGCCGGTGCGGGTCTGCCGGAGCTTGCCTGGCGCGATTCGATCAGCCGCCGCGAGTATCGCTCGGCCGTGGAGTCGATACGTGAATACATCCGCAACGGGGACACCTACCAGGTCAATTTCACCTACCGCCTGGGCGCGATGCTGTCCGCAGACCCCTGGGCCGTTTTCGTCGGGCTGATGGCCGATCACGAGATGCCGTACGCCGCCTACGTTGACATCGGCGCGTGGTCGATCTGCAGCGCTTCGCCGGAGCTCTTTTTCCGGCTCGACGGCGAGCGCATCGATTCGCGGCCCATGAAGGGCACGGCTGCGCGCGGACTGTGGGCCGAGGACGATCGCCGGAAGGCGGCGGAGCTGCGCGCGTCGCGCAAGGACCAGGCGGAAAACGTGATGATCGTGGACATGGTGCGCAACGACCTGGGCCGCGTCGCAGCGACCGGGACGGTCCACGTTCCGCAGCTCTTCACGGTCGAGCGCTATCCCACCGTGTGGCAGATGACTTCCACCGTGAGCGCGCAGACCACGCAGCCGCTCGACCGGATATTCCAGGCGCTATTTCCGCCCGCCTCGATTACCGGCGTGCCCAAGCGCCGCGCCATGGAGGTCATCGCCGAAGCCGAGACGACGCCGCGCCGCGTCTACACCGGCGCGATCGGCTACGCGGCCCCGGGCCGCCGCGCCCAGTTCAACGTGGCGATCCGCACGCTGCTCTTCGATCGGGCACGCGGAAGCGTCGAGTACGGCGTCGGAGGCGGCATCGTCTGGGATTCGGAATGGTCGCGAGAGCGCGAGGAATGCGCGGTGAAGGCGCGCGTGCTCTCCGCCCGGCGCCCGGAATTCGATCTCCTGGAGACGCTGCGCTGGTCGCCCGGCGAGGGCTACGCGCTCCTGCGCCATCACCTGGAGCGGCTCGCCCGGTCAGCCGGGTATTTCGGGTTCGGTCTGGATCTCGCGCGCGTCACTGACGAGCTTGCCCTCGCGGCCTCCGGGCTCGCAGGCGTTGCCCACATGGTCCGCCTGCTGGTGAGCCGGCGCGGGAACGCCCGCTGCGAGGCACGCAGGCTCGGACCGGGCGCGGAATCGTTCGCCGACCTCGCGCTTGCCGCGGCGCCGGTGGACCGCGAGGACGTGTTCCTCTATCACAAGACGACGCATCGCAGCCGCTACGAAAAGGCTGTCGAGAGCTGCCCGGGGCTCCAAGACGTGTTGCTCTACAACGAGGCCGGCGAGGTCACCGAATCGACGATAGCGAATGTCGCGGTGGAGCGCGGCGGCGTGCTCTACACGCCGCCGCTTCGCTGCGGCCTGCTGCCGGGCACGTATCGCGCCTGGATGCTGGAGCAGCAGAGGCTGCAGGAGAGAGTCCTGCCGATCGATGACCTGCTCGGCAGCCCGAACATCTACCTGATGAATTCCGTGCGCGGGATCCACAAGGTGCGCCTGATCCGGTGCGGCGTGCAGGAGGAGCCGGATCGCCGGCTCAAGGAATCCCTGCATTAGGGCAGGCACAGATTTCTGATGAAACGAACGACGGACAGGTCCGGGCATCAGGTGATTTTTGTTTGGGGATTCCTGCAGGCCTGGCGGACAATCCCCGGGGGACAGCGCAATGAGAGATACGAGGCGTAAACCGATACTGTGGGCAACGGTCGTACTTGCCGCCATGGCGGCGTGGGGCGTAAAGGGACTGGACGCGCAACAGCCGCCGCCGGCCCCGTTCACCCGCACGATATTGCAGACGCACGATCTCAGCACGCCCGGCCGAGCCGCGGTCGTGGCGCGCGTCGAGTTCCAGCCCGGCGCGGAGATCGGCCGCCACACGCACCCCGGCGAGGAGCTGGGCTACGTGATGGAAGGGATACTGGTGCTGGAAGTGGAAGGCAAGCCGCCTGTCACGCTGAAGGCGGGTGATACGTACTTCGTCGAGGCCGGCCGGGTGCACTCCGGCAGGAACGGCAGCGCGCCCGGGAAGGTGCTGACGACCTATCTCGTGGAGAAAGGCAAGCCGCTGGCGACGGCCGTCAAATAGACTTTCACTCCGGCACGACGACCACGATGTGCTCGCGGCTTACGTCGAGAAACGGGGCGACCAGGATCCGCCGGCCCTCGAGGTCCCAGACTTCGGCCTGGGTTACGGCGATGAAGCCTTTGGATTCGACCATGTAATCGGTCAGGCGCGCTCCCGCGACGAGCGCGATCTCGCCCTTGATGCGATAGGCCCCTGCCAGTATGACAACGCGTGTGCGGTTTTCGTTATCGGCCATCGTTGCCTCCTTTTTCGAGTGTGCCCCGACTGCCCCTCCCGCTGCAACCGGCAGGCATTATGCCTTTTGATTGCAGGGCTGCCGCTTAAGTTGCATATGGCATAAGCGGGCGGGCAACGGCCGCTTTCCGTCCCGTTCCATTCCCGGGCCGGCGGCGGGCCGGCCGATGGCGCATCAGCCCTTCTTTTTCAGGGCCGCCGCGCGTATGGCGGAGAGCGTGGTCCGTGTCGTGATGGCCTCCGCGTCCACGCGCAGCTCGAGGAGCGACGAGGTCTTGGCCTCCCACGCGCGCTCGAAGGCGGCCGCGAAGTCGGCTGTCTTCTCGACGATCTCGCCATGCAGGCCGTACGCGCGTGCGAGGGCGGCGAAATCCGGATTCTTCAGCTCGGTGCCGCTGACGCGGCCCGGATGCTCGCGCTCCTGGTGCATGCGGATGGTGCCGTACATGCCGTTGTTGACGACGACGAACATCACCTTCGCGCCGAACTGCGCTGCGGTCGCGAGCTCCTGTCCCGTCATGAGAAAGTCACCATCGCCCGCGAAGGCGACGACCGGCCGGTCCGGATGGACGAGCCCGGCGGCGATGCCCGCGGGTACCCCATAACCCATGGAGCCCGCGATCGGCGCGAGCTCCGTCCGGAAGCCGGTGTAGGGATAGTAGCGGTGCACCCAACCGGCGAAGTTGCCGGCGCCGTTGGTGACTATGGCTCCAGGCGGCAGGCGCTTGCGCAGGAATTCCATTACCTGCCCCAGGTCGAGCGCGCCGGGACCGCGCTCCGGGACGAGCCACTTCTCGTAGTCGGCGCGCGCCGCTTTCGTCCACTCCGTCCACGCCGCAGCGTCCACGGGCTTGATGCCGCGCGCCATGGCGGCGAATTCCGGCATGCCCGAGTTGACGGGCAGGTCCGCCTCGTAGACACGCCCGAGCTCCTCGGCGCCGGGATGCACGTGCACGAGCTTCTGCTTCGGCCGCGGCACGTCGATCAGCGTATAGCCGCCGGTGGTCATCTCGTCGAGCCGGGGCCCGATCGCGATCAGCAGATCGCTGCTCTTGATGCGCGCCGCCAGCGCGGGATTGATGCCGATGCCGACGTCGCCCGCGTAGCTCGGCAGGCGGTTGTCGTAAAGATCGGCGCGGCGAAACGCCGTGCCCACGGGGAGCGCGTTCGCTTCGGCGAAGGCGCGGATGTCCTCGCACGCCGCGGCGTTCCAGTCGCCGCCGCCCAGGATCACGAACGGGCGCTTCGCCTGCGTGAGCAGCTCGCGCAGCCGGCGCATGTCGCGGTCGCCCGGATGCGCGGCGACGCGCTTGTAGCGCCCGGTGTCCGCCACCGACGCGGTGTCGGTGAGCATGTCCTCGGGCAGCGCCAGCACCACGGGTCCGGGCCGTCCCGACACCGCGGTGTGGAACGCGCGATTGACGTACTCGGGCACGCGGTCGGCGCGGTCGATCTGCGCGACCCACTTGGCCATCGGGCCGTACATCCGGCGGTAGTCGATCTCCTGGAATGCCTCGCGCTCGACGAAATCGTTGCCGACCTGGCCGACGAACAGGATCATCGGCGTGGAATCCTGGTAGGCGACGTGCACGCCGATCGCGCCATTGGTGGCGCCGGGGCCGCGGGTGACGAAGCAGATGCCGGGGCGGCCGGTGAGCTTGCCATAGGCTTCCGCCATGTACGAAGCGCCGCCTTCCTGGCGACAGGTCACGAACTTGATCTCGCTGTCGTAGAGCGCGTCGAGCACTTCGAGATAGCTCTCGCCGGGCACGCCGAACGCGAGATCGACGCCGTGGACCTTGAGCGCGTCGACGAGGAGTTGACCGCCGGAGCGCGGAGCAGGGGCCCCGGTTTCCGGGGATGCGACCGCGGAGGCGGGACCGCGGCCGACTTGAGGTGATTGATTACTCATGTTTGCTCAGAGGCCGCCGCCGGAGCGCGGAGCAGGGGCCCCGGTTTCCGGGGATGCGACCGCGGAGGCGGGACCGCGGCCGACTTGAGGCGCCTGATTGCTCATGGTGGGATGGCAGGAAGAAAACAAAACGCAATCTATCACGGATAATCGGGCGTGGGGCGGCAGGGCGGGATGACGATCGGCGCGTGCGACACCGCGCCGCCAGAGGCTATCGGTGCTCTCAATCAAGAAACTGATCGTGTTCAACGCGGATGTCTCCCGGATGGGCTGGCATCGGCGGCGCGAGCCGCCTCCGGTTCCCAAAGGGGCTTGCGAGGTGGGTTTTCACTGGCTGGAGCATGGAAGCTGGAAACGAAACCCGGCGATACTGGAAACTCCGGAGGAGGTGGTCGCTACGCGGTTTTCGGAAAGCGGCCGCTGCCTCGTGGGACAGGACAGCCGGGCCAGGACCGTCTACCACTTGTGGCTCATGCCCGCGGGTACGTACGTCGGATGGATAGGCAAGAGGCTCTCTCCTCCGGCCGGGGGCATGCTGGTGTCCGATGCCTGGGTGGATCCCGCCCATCGAGGCGGTAACGTGCACCGGTGGGGGGCTGCGCTCGCCGTGAGAGAGCTCGTGCGCCTGGGCGGGAACATCGTCACTGCGGGTGTCGAGGAACACGAGTTTTCCACCATGGCCGCCATGTACGCGCGCCTCGGCCTGGGGATTTGCGTGCCGCACTATTGTTGCTACTGGCTCGCGATGTCTCCGGGCCTGAATCTGCACTGGCGCTGGCCGCCGTCGCAAGAGCTGCGCGGGATTTCGCGCAGGCTGCAGCACGCCCACGGCGACGCGGAGTCCCAAGCTGGCGGCGCGGATCGCCTCAGTTGACCGCGGCGTTGGCCGTGGCGTCGGGCGCCGGAAAGTACTCGGATGTGAAGTTCTCGAACTTGCCGACGCCGCCTTTGGGGATGCGCTCCAGATAGACGAAACGCAGCTCGGGCGCCGCCGCCGGCCGGGCCGCTTCGCGCCAGCTCTTCAACACGCGTTCCTCGAACGTCGGCGGGAGCGCGGCGCTTGCGTCCAGGCGCAGCTCGAAATGGCCGTCGCGGTACTGGTGCAGCTGATACTGCCGCAGCGTCGAGGTTTCCTCCGGCGGGGCCTTGGCGAGCGCCCACTGCAGCGCTACCCAGAGGTCCCAGGTGCCCGGCGGCAGGAACGCCATGCGGCGGTAGCGCCCGCGTATGCCGGCGAACGCCGGAAGCGTGCGCCCGCACGGGCACGGTCCCGCCACGGTCTCGGCGATGTCTCCGGAATCGTAGCGTATCAGCGGCATCGCGGCGTTCCTGAGGGCGGTCACCACGAGGCGTCCCGCTTCGCCCGGGCGCACCGCGGCGCCGGCGTCGTCCACGATCTCCACGTAGCAGCTCTCCGCATGCACGTGATAGCGGCCGCCCTCGGGGCAGCGCGTGGCGACGATGCCGATTTCGTTGAAGCCGTAGTTCACTTGCACCGCGGCGCGCAAGTCATGCCCTATGCGCTCCTCCATCGCCGGCGTGAGCTGCTGGGCGATCGACAGGACGACCTTCAGGTAGTCCGGAGCCGCCCGGTCCTGCCGGGTGAGCGCGAGATGCTCGAGGTGTGACGACAGCGCGGTGAGATAGGGCGGCCGGTACTCGTCGAGCCATTCGTGCTGCCTCCCGATCGGGTTGGTGTCGCCGAAGCAGAGGTAGCTCCCGGTGTGGAAGAAGTTGCCGACGTAGCGCCACGCAGGATAGAGGGCCGCCTCGCCGTCCGGGATGAAAGAGCCGTCCGCCCGCCGCGGCAGGTCGTACGGGTGTCGAACGACCGCCAGCAGGCTCATGGGGTCATAGCGGAACCAGCGGCTCTCCCGCTGCTTCGTGATATTGACCATGAGCATGCTCGCGCCGGAGTGGGCCACCGCTACCCGCTGCCCGGTGGAGCCGGACGTGTGCGCGACCGTGGCGAATTGCTCGCCCGGGGGCATGGCTGCTGGCTTGAGCTGCTCGAAATGCGCCTGCAGCTCCGAGCGGGCCAGCACCGGCACCCGCTCGATATCGCGCAGATCCCGGAAAGCCTCCGCATCGAGGCCGAGCGCGCGGAACCGCTCGGTGTAATAGGGGACTTGCGTGGCCGCGAACCGCAGCGTCCCGAGCACCGCCTGCAACTGGCACGCGACGAGCGCTTCGGGCGGCAGGAATTCGTTCGTCACCAGCTCGTCGAACCAGGCGAGCCCGGCGCAGCGCGGCAGCAGGCGCCAGCGGCTCTGCTCCCGCCGCTCCTCGGCGAGAGAAGTCATCCCAGGCGGCGTATCGCCGCGTCGAGTATGGGATAGCGGGCGCGGTTGCGGTCGGTGAGCGGCGTTGCTTCGCGATCGAAGAGACCGCGCTGATAACAAGCGTCGCGCGCCCGCGCGATGTCGTGCAGAAACATCGGCAAATGCGCGCCGAGCGCCGGGCAATCGCGGACCAGCGCGCGCGCGGCACTGTCGTTGCCCCACCGCGGGTCGTGATAGGTCGTGATCGCGAGCGCGAGCAGCCGGCCGTTCAGGAACGAGGCCGTCCTTCCCTGTCCGTCGACCAGCCACTCCGCGAGCCGGCGGTCGAGATGGCAATGCCTCGCCTCGTCCTGGGCATGCAGCGCGTGCACCCGGGCGAAGACGGAATCCACCTTGTCACCGGCGGCTTCGTACTCCCGGTACACCAGCACCGAGCGCTCCTCGAAGAAATTGGCCGCAAGGACCCATGACGACAGGACCCGCGGAAACCACCGGATCAGCCGCGCCGTCCATGCCACGCCGGGTGGAACACTGAACAGCCGGTAGCCCTCGCGGCCGTCGTACAGATCCGGGCGGGCCATCGCGAGAAGCTGCCAGAAGACGGCGTGGTGACACTTCTCGTCCGCGACGAGCGATTGCAGTATGGGCCGGTAGCGCTCGGAAACGCCATCGTGCTCGATGAGGCGGAGGATGGGCGCGATGATGAAGCTCGCCTCGATCCATATGAACTGCTCCGCCATGTGCAGCGCGCAATAGTGGTTGTAGCGCAGGCGCTGCGCGGCATCGAGGAGGTCGTAGCTCGGCGTGCCGTAGAGCGGCGCCAGGTGCTCCGGTATCCAGAGCTTCTGCGGATCAGGCTTCGCGCCGTCCGACAGGATCGCCGGGGCGCAGCGCGCGGGCTTCTGCGCGCTCATCTGTGGACTCGGGTAAGCCGTGGTATCCGTTGCTGTCGCCATGCCGATGTGAGACGTTCGGTTGAGGCTTCGCGGCCAGCAAGCCCGCCGTGCATGCACCGGCGATGATACCTCCGGCGCCAGGGAGGGTCGAGCGCTCGCGCCGCGACGCCGGCGGCGTGCGCGCCTATCGCTCAGCTGCCGCGCGTTGTAGACTCGCCGGCGAAACCGAGCGCTCGAGAATCGAGGATGCGATGAGCAGGGACTTGTGGCGTCTTTCCGCGACCGAGGCCGTGGCGCTGCTCAAGCGGCGCGAGGTGTCGCCGCTCGAGATGGTCGAGGCCTCCCTCGCGCGCATCGAGGCGACCAATCCCGGCATCAACGCGATCGTCACGCTGTGTGCCGAGCGCGCGCGTGCGCACGCCCGCCGGCTCGAATCGCGTCCCGCGGGCGAATCGCCACCGCACTTTCTTCACGGCCTGCCCATCGCCGTGAAGGACGGCACCGACGTGGAAGGCGTGCGCTGCACGTCGGGATCGCGCATCTACGCCGATCGCATCGCGCCCGCGTCGGACGTCGTCGTGCAGAGGCTGGAAGCGAACGGGGCGATCGTGATCGGCAAGTCCAATCTCCCGGAGTTCGCCGCCGGCGGCAACACATTCAACGACGTGTTCGGCGCGACCCTCAATCCCTGGGACACGCGCACGACCGCGAGCGGATCCTCGGGCGGCTCGGCGGCGGCGCTGGCGGCCGGCCAGGTATGGCTGGCGACGGGCAGCGATTTCGGCGGCAGCATCCGCACGCCGGCGAGCTACTGCTCGATCGCGGGGCTGCGCCCGAGCCCGGGCATGGTGCCGCGGATCTCCCGGCAGCCGTTCAATCCGCTGTCAGTCGAAGGGCCCATGGCGCGCAACGTCGCCGATGTGGCGCTCATGTTCGATGCCGAGGCGGGCTGGCACGCGCTGGACCCGCTGTCGCAGGTGGGCCCGCACCCTCGATTCGCGGCTGCCGCGGCGCGACCGCAGGCGCCGCGCCGCGTCGCCTTCAGCACCGACCTGGGCGTCGCTCGGGCGGTGGATCGCGAGGTCGACCGCGTGGTGCGCGCGGCCGCCGGCAGGCTCTCGCGCGGCGGCGTCGCCGTGGAGAAGGCCCATCCCGACCTGTCCGACGCGGAGCAGATCTTCCTTACGCTGCGCGGGCTCGTGTTCGTCGCGCGCCACGCGGAGCTCATCGAGAAGCATCGCGACCTCTACAAGCCGGAGATCATCGAGAATACGGAGCTCGGCTTCTCGCTCAAGCCCGCCGAGATCGCCGCCGCCGAGGTCGCCCACGGCGAGCTGATACGGCGCACCGCGCGATTCTTCGAGCAATACGATCTTCTGCTGTGCCCGGCGGTGGTGTGTCCGCCGTTCGACGTGCGCACGCGCTACGTCGAGGAGATCGAGGGCGTGCGTTTCGACGGCTACATGGGCTGGCTCGTTCTCACCTACGCGATAACCGTTACCGGCTGTCCCGTGATCGCGCTGCCGGCCGGCTACACGTCGACGGGCCTGCCCGTCGGGCTGCAGCTCGTCGGCCCCCCGCGCAGCGAGGCGCGGCTCTTTTCCATGGCGGCGCACATCGAGGCGCTGCTGGACGTGAAGCCCGGCGCGCCGATCGATCCCCGCAGCGAAGCGGTGAGGCCGTGATGAAGTGATGAAGCGGTGATGCTCTCACCCATCACCCGTGCCCTCCGCGCATGACCGTCACGCATCACCGTCACTCGCGCAGGCGTACAAAAAAACCCCGGCACAGGCCGGGGAAAACAGGGGAGGGATGGAACGCTTCCAGGTACGGCGCGCGACGGTCTTCTTGCTTATGTCACGCGCCTGCCAATCTCGTTGCCGCTTGCTTGCATTTCCCTTTGCGGTTCATGCCTGTTGCATATGCACAGGCCGTGCCAGCTGCAGGTTTCCAATGCATACAAGCACTTAGCTGCCTTGCTCGCTTCCCGGGGCCTGAAAAAGCGTTGCCAAATGGCGACAGAACAGGCCGCTGCCGCCGCTAACATACTGAGTAGGCATGCTAATTTTAGTGTCGCCGGAGCCAGACACGGCCGGGCTGCGCGTGAAAAAAAGCGGGCCCGAGGGCCCGCTTCCAAGAGGAAAAGATCCCCGTCTTACTTGCCGTAACGCGCCTTGACGTCGGCCTGGCAGCGGTCCTTCGCATCGCCCGACATCGAGTCACAGCGCTCGCGCGCGGCCTTGTACTCGGCCTGGCGCGTGTCCTGGGTCGCGTCCTTGCGCGCCTCGGCGACGCGCTCGCGCGAATCCTTGCTCGCTTCCTTCGCTTCCTTCTGAACGTTGGCCTCGGACTTGGCGCGGGTATGGGCAGCCTTGGCGTCCTTCTTGCAGACATCCTTGGCGTTGCCGGACATGTCGTCGCATTTCTCCTTGGCTACGTCGTAGTCCGCATCAGCCTTGGCGACGCGGGCTTTCTCCTGCGCCTTGGGCGTGCCCTTGTCCTTCGCCTCGAGCTCGGCCTTCGCGACCTTCTGCGCGCCCTTCGCCTCGGCCATGCACACATCCTTGGCATTGCCCTTCATGCCGTCGCACTTCTGCTTCGCAGCCTTGTAGTCGGCCGCGATGCGGTCGTTCTCGGACTTGCGCTCCTCCTTGGAGAGAGCCGCATACCCCATGCTGGAGAAGCCGAACGCCGCTGTAACTGCAAGAACCATCAATTTAGCTTTCATCCTCGATCTCCTTGAGTGGCCCGTGGTTCGCGGGGAACGGCAGTTCCCGGCAGGAGGGCCGTGTATCAGTCGTTGAACAATCGCCGGTTGCGTGCTTCCCAGGCGGTCACTTCGCGCTCCGCTTCGTCCTGGGCGATGCCGTACGATTCCTGGATCGCGCCCACCAGTTGGTCGCGCTTGCCGGCGATAACATCGAGTTGATCGTCGGTGAGCTTGCCCCACCGTTCCTTGAACTTGCCCTTCATCTGCTTCCAGTTGCCTTCAACGCGGTCCCAGTTCATTTGCGCTCCTTGAATCCAGTGATGTGTAACGAGCAGCAGGTGCAGGCGCTGCTTCAGCAGCGCCCCCGACTACCGGTGTTCCCGGGCCTCGCCCTGCACCTTCTCGCCACCGCGCTCGACGTCCTTGCCGAAACCTTCCATGGTGTTGCAGCCGGCCAGACCGGCGAAAACCGCCAACAGAACCAACGCTACGAGCTTCTTCATGATGTCCTCCTTGGTTGATGATGAGCGCCCATCCGGAAGGCTGGGCACGCTCTGCCCTTTAATGGACCGTCGCTGCAGAAAAAGATTTCTGCATGACAATGGTCTTGTGTTGTAGGGCTGACACTACAGGCTGTCCCGGAAAGCTCGAAGCGGGCACGGGCGCCCGCGTCACGTCTGCGGGCGGAGACAGGAAGGGCCCGCGCGCGAAGCGCGCGCGGGCGTTACCGCTCAATCGGGGTCGGAGGCCTTGTGGCCGCTCTTCTTATGGAGCTGGGGATCCTCTCCCTTGCTCCGGTCGCGGCCCGCCTGCTCCGCGTCTTTCATCTCTTCCTGGTCGCGCGGGTTGCGCGGGTTCGCCTTCGCAGCGGCGTCTTCCACCCGCCCGGACTTCACGAATTCCGTGGTGGCATCGTCGTACTGCCGGGTCGCCTTGTAATTGCCCTCGCCGTGCTCCCGGTCGGGCTGCTGTCCGGTATCGGGCGGATTGGATTGCTGCGCCTGTGGTTGCCGCTTCGCCTTCTCGTGCTTGCCTTTGTCGTTTCGCATGCTGGCTCCTTGCTGGTCAGTGTGGCGGGTCGGCCCGCCGGCGGAAAACTCAGCTCCGCCGCGCAGGCGTGACTCGCGTGTTACCGGTAGCGGCGATTGTAGTAACGATCGTTGTAGTATCGATCGTCGTGCCGTTCGCCCACCTCGTGGCCGATGATGCCGCCGCCCACCGCGCCGCCGACCGTGCCCAGCGCGCTGCCGCCCGTGAGCGCGCTGCCGGCCACGCCGCCGACCGCCGCGCCGGCTATCGTTCCCTTTTCGGAACCGGACATGCCGGCACACGCGGGGAGTGCAGCGATCGCGAGGATCGTCAGGGTTGTACGTAAAGTGCGCATGAAGATCTCCTATCGCAAGAGTGATGAGTTTGCTGCATCTGTTAGAGAGCGCGCAGCAACCGGAATTCCCGCCGTTTGCCGCCCGGCGTGTCGCTCATCAGCGACGCAGATGCGCACGGAAATTGCTGCCGTCGCGATGAGGGCAGGCACGACGCGAAGCGTGTTCCGGCCGGGCAGGTCGGAAATGTGGGGTCAGTGACTCACCGCCACGTCACGGTGATGCGGCGGCCTCGCAGGGAGGCTGTGCGCACTCGAGGCCGGCGAAATAACGCTGCGCGAGCTCCAGCGCGCCGGCGCCGAATGCGGTGCTGAACGCCTGATCGAACGCTGCCCCGTCCTGCAGGCGCTCGATCAGCTCGCGGAAGCGCGCTTCGTCGCCGGCCTTGAGGTGCGCGAGGAACATCATGCTCTGGCGGTAGAGCATCGCGATCCGCAGATGCCAGTGGGCCGCGTATTTGCGGCGAGTGATGTCGTGGACGGCGTCGGGAAGGAAGTGATCGCCCGCGATGATCGCCCGCCGCGCGTCCTCTTCGGTCACGAGATCGGCGCCGCCGCTCGCCGCGACGAGCGACGCCAGGCCTTCGTGGAACCATACCGGTATGCCCATCGTGTAATGCCCGAGCTGCTGCCCCAGGTGCAGGTGCGACAGCTCGTGCACGAGGATGGGGTAGAGGCGCGCGGGCTCGCGATCGAACAGGCGGTGCGCGAGCACGAGGCGGTTCTCGTAGATGACGGCGGCGGTGTAGCGCGAGCCGCCCGGCAGCTCGCGCTCGAAGCACCGGACGGTGCCGCAGACATGCACAACGACCAGCGCGGAATAGGGACGGTAATGTCCGGCCTCGACCTGGGCGATCGCCGCCGGCAGGATCTCCGCTACGCGCCGGGCGTAGTCCTCCGCGCCCGGCTCGTAGCGCACGCGCTCATCGGAGCCCAGCGTCTCGAAGACGGGCTGCTGCGCCGCGGGATCGCCGCCCGGCGGTGCCGTGGCGCAGCCCGCGAGGGCCGCGAGCAGCATCGTGAGCGCCGCGAGCAGCGCAGCGAGCGCGGCTTTGCTTTTCATGCCGCAAAGTATAATCATCGCCGCCGGAGAAACAATGAGCCGATCCGAGCTTCCGCTGCGCGGGATCAAGGTCGTCGAGATGGGCACGCTCATCGCGGGCCCGTTCTGCGCGCGCCTGCTCGCCGAGTTCGGCGCCGAGGTGATCAAGATCGAGCCGCCGCAGGGCGGCGACCCGCTGCGCAAGTGGCGCAAGCTGCACAACGGCACATCGCTGTGGTGGTACGCGCAGGCCCGCAACAAGAAGTCGGTGACGCTCGATCTCAAGCAACCCGAGGCGCAGGAGATCGTGCGCAGGCTCGCGGCGGATGCGGACGTGGTCGTCGAGAACTTCCGGCCCGGTGCGATGGAGAAGTGGGGGCTGGGCTGGGCCACGCTGTCGGCGCTGAACCCCGGGCTCGTGATGGTGCGCCTCTCGGGGTTCGGCCAGACCGGCCCGTACCGCGACCGCGCCGGCTTCGGCGCGATCGGCGAATCCATGGGCGGCCTGCGCTACGTCACCGGCTATCCCGACCGTCCCCCGGTCAGGGTCGGCGTGTCGATCGGCGACTCCATCGCCGCGCTGCACGGCGTGATCGGCGCCATGATGGCGCTGCACCATCGCAATGTGAATGGCGGGCGCGGCCAGTGCGTGGACGTGGCGCTGTACGAGGCGGTATTCAACATGATGGAGAGCGTCCTGCCCGAGTACGGCATGTACGGCTTCGTGCGCGAGCGCAGCGGCTCCTCGCTGCCCGGGATCGTGCCTTCCAATACCTATGTCACCCGGGACGGCAAGTACGTGGTCATCGGCGCCAACGCGGACTCGATCTTCAAGCGGATGATGAATGCGATCGGACGCCCGGATCTGGCTGTCGATCCGGGGCTGGCCCATAACGACGGGCGCGTGGCGCGCACGGCGGAGATCGAGCAGGTGATCTCGGCATGGGCCGGCACGCACGACCTGAACGAGGTGCTCGCGGTGCTCGAGCGTGCCGACGTGCCGAGCGGCAAGATCTACGACATCGCCGACATCGCCGGCGACGCCCAGTACGCGGCGCGCGAGATGATACGGCGTTTCCGGCTCCCCGACGGCAAGGAGATCGAGCTGCCGGGCATCGTGCCCAAGCTCTCCTCGACGCCGGGGGAGACGCAGTGGGTGGGACCCGCGCTGGGCGAGCACAACGCGGAGATACTGGGCGCGCTGGGCTACGGGCAGGAGGAGCTGGCGGAGCTGAAGCGGAAGGGGGTTATCTAGGCAGACGTGACATCAGTCACTCCTTCGCATGATGCTATGATCGCCGCATGGAATCCATAAGAGGGGGGCTCAGCATGAAATCCGTTCGTTGGCTATGGCTGATCGCGGCGGCACTCATCGCGCCGGCACACGCGGCGCACAGCTATCCCGACAAGAACGTCCAGTACATCATCCCCTTCGTGGCGGGCGGGGAGTCGGACGTGATGGCGCGCTGGCAGCAGGCCGTCTTCCGCAACCGGTACAAACAGGAGCTGCTCGTCATCAACCGGCCCGGAGCGGGCGGCGGGCTTGCGTGGTCGCAGTTGAACGGCATGTCCGCCGACGGCTATACGATCATGGGCTGCAATCTGCCGCACATCGTGCTGCAGCCGCTCGAAGGCAACGTTCAGTACAAGACAGCGGATATCACGCCGGTCTACTGGTTCCATTACACCGCCGACGCACTGGTCGTGGCGGCGGACGGCCCCTACAAGACCTTCGCCGACCTGGTGAAGGCGGGCAAGGCGAAGCCGGGCGAGCTTACCTTCGGCGGATCGGCGACGTTTTCCGCCAACCACCTGGCGCACGAGCGGTTCAATCTCTATTCCGGGGTGAAGAGCACTTACGTTCCGTTCAAGGGCACCGGCGAGCTCGTGCAGGCCGTCATCGGCAAGCATCTCGCCGGCGCGATGTCCTACGTACCCCTCGCGCTCCAGCAGAAGACCCGCATCCGCATGCTGGCGGTTGCGCTCGAGAAGCGCCATCCGGAGTTCCCCGACGTGCCTACGTTCAAGGAGCTGGGCTACAAGTGGGTCGACGGTGCCTACCGTGGCGTGGCGGTGCCCAAGTCAACGCCGCGCGAGGTCCAGAAGCAGGTGTCCGACATGATGGCTGCGCTCAACAAGGAGCCGCAGATCCTCAAGTGGATGGCCGACGGCGGCTTCGAGGTGGTGGACATCCCCTACGATCGCACCACGGCGTTCATGCAGGAACGCACGCCGGAGTATCTCCAGATCGCCAAGCATATGGGCCTCGTCAAGTAGGGATGTTTCGGAGCGCGGCCGGAGCATTCCTGGCGCGGGAAATCGAACGAGAACCTCGCTGCCGCCGCTCCCCGGGCGCGAGACCATCCCTGTCCCTGCCTCCCATCCGCACGGTCGCGGGGCCTTCCCTGTGAGCGAGGTCTCGGCGAGAGCCGGGACGTTACTCAACGGACGCCGAAGAGTCCGATGATCCCGACGATGATCAGGTAGAGGGCCACGATGTAGTTCAGAAGGCGCGGCATGATCAGTATGAGTATGCCGGCGACGAGCGCGATCAGCGGTCCCACGTGCAGGGTCAGGTTCATATCGTATTCTCCTGTGAGCTGCCGGCGCAGCCGATGGGCGCGCGCGGTTCCGTTTTGGACAACGCGGCGCGCGCCGCGTGCGATTTGTCCGGTTTCTCCAATCAAATCAGATTGATTATGCCGAACGCATCGGTAGAATAGACGCGGGCGGGACATAATCCGTTCGGAGGACGCTCATGATCATCCGCGACATAGTGAAGATGAAAGGCGGCACTATCTTCAGCATATCGCCACAGGGGGAGGTCGCCGACGCGGTGAGCCTGATGGTGCAGCACGACATCGGGTCGCTCGTCGTCCTGGACGGGGAGAGGCTCGCCGGCATGCTGACGTTCCGCGAGGTCCTGAACGCGCTCGAGCGGCGCCGCGGCAATCTCGCGGGACTCAGGGTGGCCGACGTGATGCTGGCGGATCCGGCCTGCGGCGATCCCGAGGACTCGCTGGAGAGCCTGCGCGAGCTCATGAACAAGAACCACATCCGCTACCTGCCGGTGAAGGAGGGCGGCAAGCTCGTCGGCGTGATTTCCTTCCACGACGTGGCCAACGCCGTGATCAAGGAAACCAGCTTCCACAACCGGCTCCTCAAGAGCTACATCAAGAACTGGCCGGAAGAGCAAGGAAGCAAATAGCCGGAATTTGCGCGTCGATGGCAGATCAAACCCGGTTCTCTTTGGATATTTTGAACTCGCGTACGGGAACCGCTTCTGGACCTACCGGTGAGCATCACGGAGCCGCGAGGCGAAGCGGTGTCGTTTCAGTGCTGTCTATCTCGAGTGCTGTTTCACCGCACTAGTTGGGCAAATCGCAGCCGGAAAGGCTCCTCCCAACGCGCCTTCATCGAGCCTCTCCCGAACAGAGGCACGCCGTCGGCCGGAAGCGATCGATAAAGAATCGCGCAGGCATCTGCGGGAGATGGCCGCGATCCGGCGGCGGATCCGGAGCGACAACCTTCAGTTCGCAATTCTGCTGTGCCTGTTATTGCTCGCTGCAGTCGCTCGGTGAAGCTCGCTAACGTCACCAGCCACTAGCCACCCGGTTCAAAGCGCCAACGGCTCGGCTTTTGCGCCCAGGGCTTCCGGGTGTCCCTTCCAGATCGCCGGGTCGCGGTCGACGTAGAGCTCGACGGTGATGCCGTCGGGATCGCTCAGGTAGAGCGAGAACGTACTCTCGTGCTCGACGGTGCGCACCACGGGCACGCCCGCCGCGTCCGTTCGCGCCTTGGCTTCGCGCAATGCGGCGATGTCGTCACCCACCTTGAACGCGACGTGCAGCACGCCGGCGCGGCTGTGATCGTTGCCTCCGGCGCCCGGCGGCAGCTCCGCGAGCGCGAGGTCGTGGTGCTTCTCCCCCAGGGAAAAGAACGCCATGCGCCGCCCGCGCGGCGACGCGAGCGATACCAGCGGCAGGCCCAGCGTGTCGCGATAGAACCTGAGCGACCGGTCGAGATCTGTCACCTGCAGCACAATGTGCCCCAGCTCGCGGATTTTCATGGCGGACGCCCTTCCCGGAAGAGTGAAGGATGAGAAAGCATTATTCTCCCGACGTGCGATCGCGGTCAATGCATGTGGTACGCTCGGTCGAACCGACATGCCGCCATCTCCCCCCGGAAATAACCTCGCTCCCGGCGTCAGCCGCCGCGAGGTGATTTCGTGGGCGATGTACGACTTCGCCAATTCCGGCTACACCACCGTCGTCATCACCGCGGTCTTCAGCGCCTACTTCGTCTCGACGGTCGCGGGCGGCGCGCCGTGGGCGACGTTGGCATGGACGTGCGCGCTCGGCGTGTCCTACGCCCTCATCATTCTGACCGCGCCTCTGATCGGCGCCTACGCGGACGCCCACGCTGCCAAGAAGCGCCTGCTGCTCGTCACCACCGCGGGCTGCGTGCTGTTCACCGCCGCGCTCGCCCTGGTCGGCCGCGGCGATCTCTGGGCCGGGGTCGCACTCATCGTGCTCTCCAACTTCTTCTACGGCAGCGGCGAGAACCTGATCGCGGCGTTCCTGCCCGAGCTCGCGCAGGGCGAGGCGCTCGGCCGGGTTTCCGGCTGGGGCTGGAGCCTGGGCTATCTGGGCGGGCTGGTGGCGCTGGGCGCGTGCGTCGCCTACGTCACCCACGCGCAGGCGCAAGGGGCTGCGGCGACCGAGTTCGTGCCGGTGACGATGCTGATCACCGCGGGCCTGTTCGCGGCGGCGAGCCTCCCCACCTTTGTCTGGCTGCGCGAGCGCGCGCGGCCGGCTGCCGGCGTCGCGCAGATGCACGGCGCGTTCGCGCGGGTGATGCAGACCCTGCGCGAGGCGCGGCGCTATGCCGACTTGCGGCGCTTCCTCGCGTGCGTGGTGTTCTACCAGGCGGGCATCCAGACGGTCGTGGCGCTGGCCGCGGTGTACGCCCAGCAGGTAATGGGCTTCACCACGCGCGACACGCTCGTGCTCATACTCGTCGTGAACATCACCGCCGCCGCCGGCGCGTTCGCGTTCGGCCAGTTCCAGGACCGGCTCGGTCACGTGCGCACCATCGTCGCGACCCTGGCGGTCTGGATATTGACGGTGATTCTCGCCTGGGCAGCCCAGGGGCCCGTGCTGTTCTGGATTGCCGCGAACCTGGTCGGCATCTGCCTGGGCGCCAGCCAGTCGGCCGGCCGCGCGCTGGTGGGATACCTGAGCCCGCCCGGCCGCACCGCGGAATTCTTCGGATTGTGGGGCCTCGCCGTGAAAGCCTCCTCCATACTCGGGCCCATGGTCTATGGCCTGGTCACCTGGATGACGGGCGGCAACCATCGCCTGGCCATACTGGCGACAGGCGCATTTTTTGTGATAGGACTGCTGATCGTGCTCCGCGTGGACGTGCAGCGCGGGCGCGCCGCGGCGCTGCGCATCTAGGGACGGGGACGGATCATGCACCGGCGATGGCATGCCATTGTGATCCGCGGGTGTGGGGAACCGGTCGTCATCACCGGGATCGAGTCGCTCTATCAATTGAATTTCAGCGACTTGCACGTCTTTTCTCAGACGGTGGCTTCATCTACAATCGTTGAACCCATGAAAACGTAGATCGGCCAAACCGACAAGAAGCCGGCCGCGCAGGAGGCGCAAGTGCTCAACTGGATAGGGGGTGGCAAAGTCGACCATCCCATGGCGGACGCGAAGCAGGCGCGTCAAATCGTCGCGGAGCTGCCCGCGTCCGATGCCGCCCGGGCGCTGCAGGAAGTCACCGAGCTTTTGGAGTCGATCAACGCGACCGAAGGCTTCAAGCTCGAGCGCCGCCTCGACAACATCGATCTCCTCGACGGCGCCGCCAAGAATCACCAGCGCAAGCTGAGCCAGGACTACCTGGCGATGCCGCGCCAGCAGAAATTCCAGGAAAACAAGCTCTGGACGGCGGTGTCGGGCTTCTGGCGCGCGCTGGGCGACGGATACATTCATTGCATCGATCAGTACGAGGCCGGAGCGAGCGGCGCATCCGGGATCAAGAAGAACCTCCCGGCCGTCGTGGCGCGGGCGCTGCGCGTGCTGACTCTGCAGCTGAAGTGGCTGCTCCTGCGCTACGGTCCCGTCGCGCCCCACCTCTGGTCGCAGCTCGCGCGCCTGTATCAGCTGGCCGAGAAGAGGGGCTTCGGGGAGGGCAAGGTCGTCGTCTATCCCGGCGCGCACGGCGAGAGCACGATCAGGCACGAATTCCTGAAGTCGCTCATGCTGGCGGCATCGTCCACCGACGGACTGCCGCCGCTCAAGCAGCAGATCGCCGAGCGGGTGGTGGCGCAGTTCGCGCACAGCTTCGTTCTTTCGCGCAAGCCGGAAGGGTGCACCTACTACTTCGATCTCGCCGAGCCGAAGCCGCCGGCGCGGCTCATGCCGGGAGCCACGCCCGGCGCGAACGTGGTCTATTTCGGCGCCGGGGCCGGGTTGCAGGAGCTGCAGCAGCTCACGGAAGAAGTGGTGAAGAGCGGGGCGGTGCCCAAGGACATCAATCTCGGCGGCGCCTACGAGAAAGACCTCGTCATCACGACGCTCAGGCACCTGCTGGTGTACTGGTCGGACAAGCCGCCCGCGCGCGGCTCCGAGCGGCGCAAGACCGCGTCGCGCCTCACTGTCGTACCGGGACTGAACGAGATCCTCGGCATGATCGACCCCGCCAACAGCGATGCCCTCGACTTCAGCCAGGACGCGGGACAGTCCGCGGAAAGCTGGATCGTCGAGAACGTGAGCGAGGGCGGCTTCGGCGCCATCATACCGGCGCTGAAGTCCGACTGGATCAAGGTCGGCACCTTGATCGGGTTGCAGAGCGAAGGCAAGACCCAGTGGGGCATCGGGATGATCCGCCGCATCAGCCGCGACGAGCATCAGCAGCGACGCGTGGGCATACAGCTCCTGTCGAAGACCGCCATTCCGGTCAAGCTGGCGCGCTCGGGGACTGTTTCGTCGTTCAACGCCGGCCGCGAGCCGGGTGGCGCGATCCTGCTCTCCACCACACCCGACAGCCACGGCGAGGTCGGCGTCGTGATGCGCGAAGGCATATTCAACGGGCGCGACAGCCTGGAGATGATGGTGCGCGACAAGGCCTATCTCCTGATGCCCGCCAAAATGGTCGAAGGCGGCGAAGACTTCGACTGGGCCCGCTTCAAGGTGATGCAAAGAGCCGGATAAGGCCGGCCCCCGCCCGCCGCTTGCGGCTCACCGCTTGCCGAACGTCAGAATGAAACGGCTGCCGCCCTGTAGCGGTTCCTCCAGCCGTATGCCCCAGCCCAGGTGGTCGGTGACCCGCTTCACGATCGATAGCCCCAGCCCGGAGCCCAGAGAGCGCTCGTCCTGACCCCGCACGAAGGGCTCGAACAGGCGGTCGCGGACTGCCGCCGGCACGCCCGGCCCGGTGTCTTCCACCACGAGCTCGTCGTCCTTGAGCTCGACCCGTACGCTGCCCCGCTTGGTGAAATTGCAGGCGTTGCGCAGCAGGTTGCTCACCGCAATTGCGGCGAGATCGGGTGCCGTGCCGACCCGGACGTCGCGTGGCGCGGCGAGCGTGAGCTCGACTTGCTTGCCCTCGAGCAGCGGCCGGCAGTTCTCCAGCTCGCGAGCGGCCAGATCGCGCAAGGAGACGGGCACGTTTTCGAGCTTGTCCGGCGAGCGCGCGAGCTGCAGCAGCGCGTTGACGCGCACGGCCGCGTCGGCGGAAGTCCGGACGATGCGCTCGACCGCGGGCTGCAGGTCGGGTCGGTCTGCCAGCCGTTCCGCGAGCAATTCCGCGGCGCCCAGCACGACCGTGAGCGGCGTGCGCAATTCGTGGCTCACGTCGGCCGTAAACATCCGCTCGCGCGCAAGGAAGTAGCTCAGCTCCTGCGTTCTCGCATCGAAGGCACGGGCCAGCACTCCGATCTCGTCCTGTGCCTGCATCAGGGACGCATGCGTCGCCATGTCATCCTTCTCGACCGCCTCGGCAAGCCTGGTCAGCGGCGAAATGACGCGGCGGGCCGACGTGCGGGCGAGCGCCAGGGCCAGTAGCAGTCCTGCCGCGAATGTGGCCGCGAGCGCGGCGAAGGCGACGACCTCGATCTCGTCGAACGTGGTCGTGTCTTCCATGACGGCGAAGCGCCGGCCGCCGTGCTCCCCGATGAGGACATTCAGCACGCGCTCCCCGGTTTCCAGCTCGTGCCGTCCCGGCGCCAGGGCACGAACCTCGGGCGGGATCTGATCGCCGACCGCGATGGTGAGCTTGGAGCGCGGCGGATCGGGAATTCGTCCTGCGGTGATCTCGTCGGCAGTGGGGGCGGCATAGGCAAGGCGGTCGCCTATCACGTCCTGCTCGATGTGCTTGACGATCACGTAGCCCGCGATCCAGAAAACGCTGCCGATGACGGCCGCCAGCAGCAGGAACGCCACCGTCAGGCGCCGCCGTAGCGTCCTCTCAGGTGGCATCGGGGTCGAGCAGGCGGTAACCCACGGCGGGTATGGTGACCAGCATGGATCGGGTGAACGGCTTCTCCAGCACCTGGCGCACGGCGTGGATGTGTGTTCTCAGCGCATCGCTGGATGGCGGCTCGTCTCCCCACAACTCGTGCTCGAGCATCTGGCGCGTGACCACCGCCGGACTCGCCCGCATCAGGGCGCCGAGGATGCGATATCCCATGGGCGAGAATTCCAGGCGCTTGCCTTCGCGCGTGACCTCCAGGGTGGCGGGATCGAACCGCAAGGATCCGACCTGCAGGGCCGCCGTCAACCGCCCGCGGCTGCGCCGCACGAGAGCCTGCAGGCGCGCATGCAGCTCGTGCAGGGAAAACGGCTTGACCAGGTAGTCGTCCGCGCCCGAGTTGAGGCCGAGGATCCTGTCGTCTACCGTGTCCCGGGCCGTCAGCATCAGCACGGGGATGTCGTTCCTCAGGGCCTGCAGCCGGCGGCAGACCTCGATACCGTCCAGTCCGGGCAGCATCAAGTCGAGCACGATCGCGTCGTGACGCCGCCCGCCCGCAGCCTCCAGCCCCGCAATTCCGTCTCGCGCGCTATCCACCTTGTAGCCGAGCGGCTCCAGATAGCCGTGCAGATTGGCGAGGATATCCGGATTGTCATCCACGACCAGGACCCGCAGTCCTGCCGCAAGTGGCGTACTGTCGACCATGCGTCGATTGTATCCCGGCGGCCGGGCGCTCCGCAGAAGGGTAGTGGCGGATGTCGCAGCCGGCCCGCGGCCGAGCCACATGACTTTCCCGGCGGCATTCCGCTAACATCCCGAAACCGCCGGCCTGGCAACAACAAGGAGCAGTCGTGGCCTCCGCCCGCAACGAGCCGAAGCTGGACGTATTTCCGCACATTTTTCCGCCGGCTTTCTTCGATCGCATGAAGGGGCTCGCCCGGAGCAATCCGGCCCTTGGCGGCTCGATCATGCGCTGGCTCAACATTCCGGTGCTGTGGGATACCGGCGCGCGCCTCGCGATGATGAAGCGGTTTCCCGGCTACCGGCAGATCCTCACGCTGTCGCTGCCGGCGATCGAATATCTCGCCGGCCCGGAAGAATCGCCGGCGCTCGCGCGCATCGCCAACGAGGGCATGGCCGAGATCGTCGCCGAGCACCCGGTCGAGTTTCCGGCGTTCGTCGCTTCGCTGCCGATGAACAATGTGCCCGCCGCGCTCGAGGAGATGGATTACGCGATCGGCAGGCTGGGGGCGAAGGGCATACAGGTATTCACGAACGTGAACGGGCGGCCGCTCGACGACTCCGAGTTCCATCCGCTGTTCGAGCGCTGCGTCAAGCGCTACGACCTGCCGATCTGGCTGCACCCGGTGCGCCGGCCGGATTCTCCCGACTATCTCGCGGAGAAGAAATCCAGGTACGAGATCTGGTGGCTGTTCGGGTGGCCGTACGAGACGAGCGCGTGCATGGCGCGCATGGTCTTTTCCGGCATGCTAGAGCGGCTGCCCTCGATGAAGGTGATCACCCATCACCTGGGCGCGATGGCGCCGTACTTCGAGGCGCGCATCTCCCTTGGCATGGACCAGATGGGCACGCGCACGCCGGACGAGGACTACATCGGCCTGCGCGCGCGCATGAAGAAACCGCCGCTCGAGCAATTCAGGATGTTCTACGGCGACACGGCGGTGAACGGCTCGGCGCCGGCGATCCGCTGCGGCCTGGATTTTTTCGGCGCCGATCGCGTGCTCTTCGGCACCGACTGCCCGTTCGACCCGGAAGGCGGGCCGGCCTTCATCCGCGAGAGCATGCGGGCGATCGAATCGCTCAGGCTGGCAGAGCCCGTGCGGCGGAAGATCTACTACGGCAATACGGTCCGCTTGCTGCGGCTGGATCCGCCGGGGCCCGCCGCGTCCGTGAAAGCTGGAAAGCCACGATCGAACCGCCAAGGCGCCAGGGCCGCCAAGCGGCGGAAGCGTAGGTAGGCGAGCCGCGGCAGCAGGAAGCTCATGAGCACAGGCAACAGGAAATCCGGAGCTCGCAGCAGGACGAGCCAGCGGCCACGAGGCAGCAGCCACAGCACAGGAGGGCGAGGGGCGAGCCACGACCCGCGAGCCACGAGCCACCCCCGCTCCGCGGGCAAGCCCGATCCCCGGCTCGTCGCAGACCTGGTGGCCGCGAACCGGGTGCTCGCGCGCGAGAGCGTGCTCGACGGGTGGGGGCACGTGAGCGTGCGCCACAATCTCGATCCCGACCGCTACCTGCTCTCGCGATCGCTGGCGCCGGAATCCGTAAGCGCGGGCGATATCCTGGAGTTCGACCTCGACAACAACGCGGTGAACGATCGTGGTCGCGATCTCTACACCGAGCGCTTTCTGCACGGCGAGATCTACAAGGCGCGCCCGGACGTCGTGGCGATCTGTCATTGCCATGCGCCGCCCGTGATTCCCTTCGGCGTGATCGACGTTCCGCTGCGGCCGATGTATCACCGCGCGGCGTTCATCGCGCTGGGGGTGCCGATCTTCGAGATCCGCGACGCGGCGGGAATGACGGATCTCCTGATCCGCAGCCCAGCGCTGGGTGCGGCGCTCGCCCGGAGCATCGGCGACAAGCCCGCGGTGCTCATGCGCGGCCATGGCGCAACCGTCGTCGCGCCCACGCTGCCGCGGCTGGTGGGGCGCAGCATCTTCCTCGCGTTGAACGCGGCGCTACAGGCTCAGGCGATGACCCTGGCGCAGGGCGGGACGATCAGATATCTGGATCCCGAAGAGGCGCGACTCATCGAAGCGCGCGAAGGCTACGGGCTGGGCAGGGCGTGGGCAGCCTGGAAGCGGAAGGCCCTTAAGAGGGAGACTCGGGACTAGGGACAGGGGACGGATCAGAGACGAGCCTGGTCCCCGGTCCCGCGTCTCCAGTCCCGAGTCCCGAGTCTCTAGTCCCGAGTCTCCAGTCCCCAGTCCCCAGTCCCCGGTTCTAAAAGCTGGCGCGATACACCCGGTAATAGTCGAGCACCTTGGGCACGTAGAGCACCGTCTCGCGATAGGGCGGGATGCGGTTGCCATGGCGCATGACCGCTTCTTCGCCCGCGTTGTACGCCGCGAGCGCGAGGCGTACATCGTTGTTGAACATCTGCAGGAGATCGCGCAGGTAGTGGGCGCCGCCGCGGATGTTCTGCTCCGGGTCCAGACGGTTGGTCACGTTGTAGCGCGCCGCCGTTTCCGGCATGAGCTGCATCAACCCTACCGCTCCGGCCCTGGACCGGGCCGACGGGTTGTAGCCGGATTCTGCCGAGATCACCGCATGAACGAGCAACGGGTCCAGCCGCAGGGCTTCCGCCGCCGCATGGATCTGCTTCGCGTAGCGCGAGCGCGTGGTGGACGGATAGCCGCGAACCCGCATCGGCTGAGCGTCGCCGACGCGCACCGGCGCGGGCTCGGCCACCTTTTCCTTCACCACGACCTCGTAGCGACTGGCGGGCTTGATGTTGGTGAACGTGACGACGCCTTCGCCATTCACGTATCGATAGATGTCCGCGTGCGCAGAACCGCCGCAGAGCGCGAGCAGGAGCAGGATGCCGTAACGGTACGGGAGCATGTTCGGTGTTCCGGGCAACCGCGCGGCGTCCCCGGCGAGGACTTCATTCACTGGCAGGCTGGGTCCCCGAGACCGTGCGGACATAGGGCGCCAGCCCCTGGATCGCGGTGCTGGGAGAATATTCCTGGTGCAGCATCAGGTACTCGTTCGTTCTCGCATCGCGCGGCGTGCTCGCGAGCTGCGCCGCCGGTGCCGGCGCCGGCGCGGGTGCCGAGAGCACCGTCGGCGTTGCCGCCACGGCGTCGGGTTGCGCGTCCGGGCGCTCGTGCAGCGTCACCCATCCGGCAATTCCGACCACGGCAAGCGAGGCTGCCGCCGACAGCGCATAGGGGGCGGCAGGCATGGCGCGCGGTGCCCGCGGCGCGAGCACAGTGGGCTCCTGCGCCAGCCGCGCGCTCACGCGACGCGCGAGATCGGGGCCGACCGCGCGCTCGCGGCGAATGGTGGAGCCGATCAAGTGAAACGTGTCCCATCGAGCGCGCGCTTCGGGGTCCTGCTTGAGTCGGGCGAGGGTTTGGTGGGTGTCGCGAGCGTCGAGCTCGCCATCCATGAGGGCCGAGATCTTTTCCATTCAGTGATTTCCGGGGAGGTGTTCAGAGGTTGCGCAAGTGTCGCCTGCCAGGCCCCCGGCCACCATCGGGGAATTCCCCTGAAAGCCCGCCTGAAATACCCTAGGCGCGAGTTCGCCGCGGGCGCCAGAAAGGTCACGCAGTGCAGATAACTTGTTGATTATTAACAAAAGTATATTTAACCGCAGACAGGCGCGAGCGGCCGGGGAGACAGATTCGCCGGCTGCGCGTCTGGCGCGATCCGTGCGGCGCTCTGCGGCCTCGCGTGGGTTTCTGAACGATGCGACGTGCGTCGCGCGGATGATCCGCGAGCGGGAAGGGACCGCGGGCGCCGCGGCAGGCGCCAGCCGCTAGCCGCCTGACCTAAAGGATGAAGCTGACCGAGGCAAGCGACCCCAGCTCCATCGAGTCGATCACCGCGTCGCGCTGCGCGATCTTGAGCGCGCCGTCCTCGACGCGCAGCGCGTAGCGGTAGTGCCCCACGAACTGCCGTATGCCTTCGTCGCGGCGGAAGCGGTGCACGATGAAGCTCGCTTCGACCTTGAGCGACGCTCCGTTGCGCCCGACGATGCGCACGTTGCCGATCATGCGCCGCGTTCTGGAGGGCGGATATTCGGCATGGGCGTCGGGCTTCTTCAGCCGCGTGACGCGCGCGCGGATGCGGTGGATGTCATCGGCGATGATGAAGAGCGTGTCCTTCGGATCCGCATCCGGGCGATCCGTGGACGGTACCCGGTAGACCGCGTCCGCGGTGAGCAGTGCAAGCCACTCGTCGAGGCGCCAGGCATCGAGCAGCGCGGCCTCTTCGTAGAGGAACTCCTCGACCTGCTGGCGGGTGACGTCCATCTGCGATCTCTGCGGCTAGGTTCTGTCAGGGGTCTGCATCAGCTTGTCCCATTGCGTCCAGAACGCCCGCAGGTGCGGCTCGTCGGTGTTCAACTGCTCGCCTTCCTTCGCCATGCCGCGGGTAACCTCCATCCACGGCACCTCGCGACGGGTGGTGAGGCCCCGCTGCAGCGATTCGAGCACCTCGATGTCGTCCGGGGTCGCGAAGCCGCCCGGGCCGTAGAAGGTGAGGAAGCTGTCGAGGCGTACGCGGCGCGCGATCGGCGTTTCCTCCTTCGGCCCGAGCGCCCAGGCGAGCACGCGCATGCGATCGGGACCCAGCGGGTAGTAGGTGCGGATCGTCACCGACGACCCGTCGTTCAGGAACAGGTTCGGAAACACGAGCAGGTTGCGGTTGGTATCCGCCACGCGGGCGGCCCGCGCTTCGCCCAGGCGGTTCACGAGCTCGGCGCGGATGCGCTCGATCTCGGGCCTGGCATCCTCGCCGTAGATCGGGATCCAGCACGCCACCGGCCGGCCGCGGAAATTGACGTTGTCCGTGCAGCCGTGGCCGTTGCCGAGCGGCTTGCCCACCCCGTGCCCCGGAAGGAGATGCCCGCGCTCGGGGCGCTTCATCTCGACCCCGGAATTGCGCAGGTAGGCGAGCCACGAGCCGTGCACGGAGAGCAGGTGATAGTCGTCGAAGCTGTTCTCGGTGAGCAGCTTCCAGTTGGCCCGGATGTCGTAGTCCTGCAGGCCCTGGATGACCTCCATTTCGCCCGACGGGGACTGGTCGACGATGAGGTCGATGTAGTCCTTCGCGCCGGCGAGATACTCCGGAAGGGGCATCGCGCCCGGATCGAAATTGAGAAAGACGAAGCCGCGATAGCTCGCGACGTGCGGCGGCTCTTTCAGCCCGTAGTCGCTCTTCCTGAACCGCGGCGGGAATGCGTCCTGCCCGGGCACGCCGTCGAGCTCGCCGTCGCGGTTATAGCTCCACCCGTGATAGAAGCAGGTATAGGCCTTCGCGTTGCCCTCGGCATCCCGGCACACCGGGGCGCCGCGATGGCGGCAGGTATTGATGAACACCCGAATGCGGCTCGCGCTGTCGCGGCAGAAAATGACGGGCCGGTCGCAGACGATGCGCGTCTTGAAGTCACCGGGGGCGCGCACCTCGGACTCGTGGCCGACGTAGATCCAGCAGACATCGAAGATACGCCGGCGCTCGAGCTCGAGGACCTGCGGATCCACCAGCGCCGCGCGGTTGACCTGGAAGCGCATCGCTTCCGGCTCGTTGATCACCCAGGGCTGCGAATGCATCGCGCTAGACTCGCAAGACTGCTGCCGGCTGTCAATTTTCTGCATCATAATAGGCTCCGTGCAGCGAGGAACGGCCGAGCGAGGATCGAGCGCATGACGGAAGCACGGAAAGCGGCGCGCGCGCGCCTCGCGCGATGTCTTGCCGGCGTCGCCTTCGCGTGCTGGGTGGCGGGCGCGGGCGCGCAGAGCGCCGCTCCCTACCCCCAGCGCAATGTCCAGATCGTGGTGCCGTTCACCCCCGGCACGGGGGCCGACATACTGGCGCGCACCCTGGGACCGCGGCTCGCCGAGCGCTGGAAGGTCGGCGTCATCACCGACAACCGCGCCGGCGCGACCGGGAACATCGGCGCGGAGCTCGTCGCCAAGGCAGCGCCCGACGGCCACACCCTGCTTCTGACGGCGACTGCATTCGGCATGACGCCGGCGTTGAGCCCGCGGCTCCCGTACGATCCGGTGAAGGGCTTCGCGCCGGTCGTGCAGGTGGCGGCGGGCGAGCTCTCCCTGGTCGTCCATCCCCAGTTGCCGGTGAAGAGCATGCGCGAGCTCATCCAGCTCGCGAAGCGGCGGCCGGGCCAGCTGCTCTACTCGTCCCCGGGCAACGGCGGCCCCCAGCATCTCACGATGGAGCTCATCAAGCTCGAGACGCTTTCCAGCACAGTGGGATCCGAAGCTTGGAATTCACGTGACTTGAAGTCGC